>MDTE01009980.1_pt1 | contig 96914 bp, 68 predicted proteins | sample 811231 | NCBI WGS metagenome assembly MDTE01 (sample SAMN05326651, study PRJNA326480) | marine metagenome | isolation source: seawater | place: Indian Ocean: Red Sea | collected 2010 | reverse complement strand
GACGCTGAGGACAAGGACGCTGAGGACAAGGACGCTGAGGACAAGGACGCTGAGGACAAGGACGCTGAGGACAAGGACTGCCAGCAAACGTAATTCGAAAACAACGCGTTCCCCAGGACTGCTATCGTGGCCGTGATCTTTGGCCCTCTGTCACTGGACAGGGCATCCTGCAGCACCAGGCATTAACGCTATTTTTCATCGAAGCCCCCTGCCAAAGCACCAACCCGGCGTCCTGATCGGCGCCGTTTATTTTTTGCTGCGCTACGCGCGTGGCACGGAGTCAAAACGGTTTCTTCGCGCCCGCCTGCCCGCCCCCGTCATACTTCCCAGGACCGGACAATTGACGTCTGCCAGCAACTACCCTAGGATCGACGGTCGGCGGCAAGTTGAGAACGTGCCGGGTTGAAAGAAAACCGGCCGTTAAACCTGTCGACATTACAAATCAAGTGACACAATCTGGAAGCGAGCGGTTTTCGCGCCTGCCCATCCCACAACCGAGGATCTTTCGATGCGAACTAACCTGAAACCTCTGGGAACCCGTTTTCTCGTATTGACTCTCGGACTGCTCCTGAGCGGAGCGACTGCCCAGGAAAAGAAGGCCCCGGAAACCAAAGCCCCCAAGCAGGGGATTTTTGCCGAATTTGATACCAGCCAAGGCAAAATTATCGTCCAGTTGGAGTATGAAAAGACACCGATCACGGTGGCGAATTTCATCGGTCTGGCCGAAGGCACAAGAAACTCGAACAAGCAAGGAAAACCGTTTTACGACGGCCTTGTTTTCCACCGCGTGATCGCTGACTTCATGATCCAGGGTGGTTGCCCTCTGGGAACCGGAACCGGAGACCCCGGCTACAAATTCATTGATGAATTTGATTCTTCTCTGCGTCACAGCGGGCCGGGCATCCTCTCGATGGCAAATTCAGGGCCGAACAGCAATGGCAGTCAGTTCTTCATTACCCACAAGGCGACGCCCTGGCTAAACGACAAACACAGCGTCTTTGGTCACGTGACAGAGGGACAAGATATCGTCAACAAGATCCAAAAAGGCGACAAGATCAAGACGGTCAAGATCATGCGGGTCGGTGACAAAGCAAAGAAGTTCAAGTCGGACCAGGCAGCGTTTGAGATGCTGGTCAAAACCAAAGCCCAGCGCGACATCGCAAAACGCGAAAAGCAACTAGCAGCTTTCCTGGCCACGTTAACCAAGAAGTACCCCGGCAAAAAACTCGAGACCAGCAAGGGGGGAGTAAAGTATCTGGTGCTTAAGCCTGGCAGTGGAGAAAAGGTTGGCAAAAACAAACTTATCCAAGCACATTACACCGGCACGTTTCCCGGTGGAAAGAAGTTCGATAGTTCTCGCGATCGCGGTAAACCACTGGAATTCACTGTGGGCGTAGGAAGAGTGATTCCTGGCTGGGACGAAGCACTGTCTGATATGAAAGTTGGAGAACAGCGGATCCTCGTCATCCCACCGGAACTGGCCTATGGCAAACGCGGTGCGGGAAACGTTATCCCACCCAACGCCACACTGGTATTCGATGTGGAACTCGTAACGGTTGTCAAGTAAGTCAACCGGCGTTACCGTACGGATCGTTTTCAGCGATTAGTGAAACGTTTGCTCGTTTCAACGATTGACGTCCGGAGTCGGCTCTCTCTGGGAACGGAGTGCTTCAATCCGACCTTCCTGCAGGATCGGCAAATACCGATTGGGAATGGCCAGAATAAAGCAGGCAACCGCTGTACCATACAGTTGCCCCGGCTTGCCGCCGACGCGTCCGCCTCCGCGGGCCCCAACATCGCGCCAACTTCCATGGCGTGCTGGATCCTGAGCACTCAGTATTTGAGTTGCAACGAGGTGGTCGCGAAGTTGCGGATAGTTTCGCTTCCACACGTCGCCGCTCACCTGGTAGAGCGCCTGCCCCACGTAGTACAGCGTATACGCATCAAACGGCATTTTTCCGTCACGGCGTGAGGGCGGGGCGACGCGACCGATTGCCTCTTCCAGCACGCGTGTATTCTTGATAATGCGCCAGTCATCGTATTGGCCAAACTCCTGAAGGCAAACGACCCCCGCAGCCGCCATTGCAGTGGTACCACCACCGCCCCCTTTACCATAAGCAAATTGCCCAGGGCCCTCGCGCTGCTCTGCCTCCGGCGCCCCACGTTTCCCGTTCTTGGGAGCGTAATGCTCACGAACACTACGCAAGGCCAGGGAAACGACTTCAGGAGGCACGCGCAACCCACTATCCATTGCGCTGCGCAACGCTTTCGCCTGCATGACAACCAAACTCAAGTCATGCCCACTCGTTTTGCGCCGAGCGTGATAATCCCACCCACCGTCATCGCATTGCGTATTGACAATCAATTTCAAAGCCCGATCCAGGACTCGGGTCAGCTTCTGATCCTGGCTCGTATTCGTGCCGTGCGCTTGTCCAAGTACAAATGTCGCGAGACCGTGGTTGTACATATCGCGCTGTGAATTTGAGATATTCAACAATCCCGAAGGACGCGCATTGTCAACAAGATAGTCAATTGCCTTCTGCAGCACCGGACCGTATTTGCCACGACCTGGCGCATGCCCATCAGCCAAGAATGCCAGCACCCCCATGCTCACGAGCCCAAGATCATTGGATCCCCAATTACCTTCTGCTCCCTGGTTAAGCGACAGCCAACTCAAGCCTGACTGCAATGCCTTTTCGCTTTCAGTCGTAATCTCCCAATCTTCGGTTTGAGCAAGAGCAGGATGCACCAGTACTGTTACGATGAACCCGCACAGCACAGCGTAAAGCCAGCCGTAATCCGCACTCACCAAAGGCAAGCCACCTTGCTCAGTTTTCATGCAAAATACTCTCTTGTGGTTGCGGTGGTCTCTCAACAACCCTCGGCCTCAACTCTACCAGATCCCGAAACGGATCGTTGGGACCGCGCCCCACAAAAGCCCACCATGCCTTCCCTGTGGTCCACAGCGGGCCCATCCTGGGAGCAGGGTCCGCCAACTCAGGCAACAGCCAGGTTTTGAGCGGACGCCCACTCAACGCATCGAAACGAGACAACTTCGGTTCAAACCAGTTGGGTGGATCATCTGCCTCGTGGAGCGAGGTAACGAGCAAATGGGTACCTTTCAGGCATGCTGCGGATAACCACGGGCCCTCCCGACGCTGCCACTGCAAGGAACCATCGCGCATCGACCGCGCTCCGATTCCCGTCTGGGTCTGGTAAATCACACATTCGTTGACACTGCCGATCCAACGCGACAGGCCAGGCTCAAAACAGCGCCAGTGCAACCGGCCGCTAACAAGATCTACGCATTCCACATCGGCAGCGCCGGGCTGCGTCAGCAGCATCCGATCGCCAACCGGCAACGGTGGTTGCAAGTACTGTGTTACCCAGCCCTGTGCCAGACGAACAGGCACCATCACATGGCGCCGCAACCAGCTTAACGCACCGGTAGAATCCAACCGAAATGTCACTCCGGCCACGCTCGCCGCAATCCCGTCTGGCAAATCCACTAACGCGCAATATCTTACGTCCTTCCATACATCACGAATGCGTATCAAATCCTTCTGCCTGATTACGCCACCCGTATCAGGATCCAACACAAGCAACCGCAAATCCATCTGGTGCGGCCCGGCGGGACGCGTCTGCAAAACCCACAATTCCCTTGATTTCAACAGCGGATCTGAAACAAACCACACATCTCTTGGCAATTCTCGCGTCCAGATCAGACTTCCGTCCGACTTGTCCAGACAAACCAAAACTGGGGAAGGACGGTACAACAGTCGCGTAAACAGTCGCTCTTCCGTCAAGCACGGGCGCATGGGGGTCAATGACCAGTCTCGCGAACGGAAAGGCCGCTTGTCTGGCAACGGTTCGTTCTGCCACATGCGTTGCCCCGAGCTCAAGTTGTATGCAGCGACATGAAAACGATTACTCACATAGAGCATCTGATCCTCGACCACGGTCGCCAATTGGCGATCCGCCCAGGGGACACCTGAACGAGTGACACCTGGAGTCACTTGCTGCTGTGGCGAATCCCCGGCAGGACCTTCGAACCGACCCCGCGATACCGCTTCCAATGGTGTCGGAAGGGATGTCGGATCGGCTTCCTGCGAAACCTCTTGTGAGTGCCGCGGCACACGGCCCGCAAGTTCCTCGACGAGTTCCTCAAACTCGACTGGATCGATGCTCATCTGCCCGATTTGAACTGGTGCCGTTAAAGGCTCTCCAGCCGTGGAACCTCTCAGCGACTGCGCCAACCGCAAACATGCTTTCAGACGCGGTCGAACGGATTCATCGGCGTCGCCAAGAGCATACCGATAGGATGTTTCCGCGGCCACAAACCGCCCGCTAATCAACGCGTGATCCCCCAGCCAACGGTATCCGGCTACCGCTCCTGTGGTGCCCGGAAACTGCTCGGAAACGCGACGCACCATTGCCTGCTGGTTGGCGTTCATTGCCTCTTCAAGACGTAAACGAATCAGGTCCCCATGTCGCTCATTTAATACCCGCGGCAAGCCTGGAACTTGCCGACACAACAGACGCAGCGACAACGGCAACGAAACCCATAAGTTCTTGTCCACTGGATCTGGTGCCAAACCGTTGAGTTTCTGGAAATCGAGGTTCACCAGCCATTCAGACGCATCTGCCAGTGCGCCGTCCGTAACCAGGGCATGTAATTCTGCCAGCGCGTTGTAAGTCTCACGGTGAACATCCACGACGAATGGGTGTTCCCAGTCACGAGGAACTCTGGCAGCGGGGTCCGCTGCTGACTGCTCCGAGAACGGGCCTCTGACATGTGCCTGAATCCAGGCCAACCAGTCCTCCTCTTGCCGCGTCCCAGCCGTACGGTCAAACTTCGCACGGTGAGCAACTGCCAAGACATGACCTGCCTTTCCGGTACTCATTTCGTGTAATAATTCGTTCCGCAAAGGCTCAAATCGGGTTACCGGGAACATTCCACTGGTGACGATGGGCAACTGTAGCAACGCTGCCCTCACTAGGCGATAAGGTTCAGCTCCCTCGAGACGCGACCAGTCCTCAGCCAAACGATAGAACCTGTCAACGATCGCAACCAGGTGATGAGACTCGCTCAAGTCAAGCAACCACGTCGCAGCTTGCAGGAATTGGAATTGCCGGCGGGCCTCTACACCGCTTGCCATTACCCAATCGAGCAAAAGCTCCATCAGTGGCGTCGCGTAGGGAACTGTCGAATCGCTACGCAACGTGTGTAAGGCGCAAGCCGCAAACCAATCTTCCGCAGCGACCCTTGGTGGACGAGCCTGTTTGATCAGGAGCTCCCAGGCTTTCATTTGCTTTACTCCATCAACGTCAGGCATCGCAACGACTTCGTTGAGTGGAGAGAATATTTCCAGTCCCGGCAAAGGACGGAGCGTCACCCGGCGCACTGACACAGCGTTTGCAGTGATCCCTTCGGGAACCATGAATCCGACAGCTGCCAACCGGGCACTCTCAAGCGCTACCCTGCCCAGGCTCAGCCAGTGCTGGCCATCCTGACTTACCCATCCACGAACCCCTCCACATCCAACAACCAAACGCACCCACTGCGGTGGTTCAACCTTGCGGACGTCGACCTTGTCAGGAAAAGCCTCATCAACCTCAGCAGCTGTCGCTGGATTCGCATGCCCGAATGTCGCGCCAGCCGCATTGATCGTGGAGGGAAGCAGGCGAACAACACAACGAGGCCTGCCTTCACGTTCTCCCAAAAAAACACCGAGGCCTGCATGAGCATTGACTAATTCGACAACCACTTCCGTCATACCCAACTTCGGCAGTGCTGCCCATACCGCGCCGCCTTGTCCGACAGATAGCGTTGTAGTTTTACCTGGGTCAACTTCACTCAGTCGCCCTCCCATCCAGTGCAGCGTTTCCAGCGGAAGCGATTGCGCTGCCCCTGAAAGCGCTGCCTTAGGCAACGACGGGCCCAGGCTGCGAACTAAATCCACTGCCCGCAACGTGGCTGAACCGTCCAAGAATACGTCTTGCGGTTCTCCTGGCATTGGGACTTGTAGCAGAACCGTTTGCCCACAACTGAGAATTAAATGCCCCTGGCGGTAACACAATGCCAGGGGCTGCCCGTTCGACACCTCCCGTCTCATCCATCGTCCTTCATCCCGTGCCACAAGTTGCCGCAACGAGGGGTTGCCTTGTCCGTCCTGGCGCTCCAGCAGGTAGCCTTCCCAGCCGGCCTTATCGCCACTCCGATAGATCAGACTCGCGCCGGTCAGACCGGACCAGGCTTGTAACACCAATTGATCCAACCGCTCGAATTCCAGACGCAAAGAAACGTCCGATCGCAACGGTGGCCGCAAACGCACGCGCCCCTGCAAGGCCACACGATGCCCTGCATCTCCTTCGACCGCGATCAACGACGAAGACCCTTCACCCAAATCCTCCATCCACTCCTCCATCCACTCTACCGGGTCCCTTCCGGAGATCGGACGCAATGGCGCAAAACAGATCGATCGGTAGGCGACGGGAGGGCTCTGGTCGTCGAGTGTCTGCTGCCAGGAAAATCGGCGAGGCGTTGATTGTGCTGCCGCAGACGTACCGGCCGCCTCTGTGGAAAGACCCTGCGCTTCCATAACTTGCGAAGGTGTCTCCGGCTGGAGACTGGCGGCACTGCGAACTGAAACTGGCTCCGGAGGCCGTTCAGAAGCCGGGGGGCGTTCTGCATCAGCAAGCGGTTGCGGTCGATCACGAACAGGCTGAACGCCAAATCGAAACAGGGAGGGACCAATCCACTGGTATCCCAGTATGAGCAACACCGCCACCCCTGCCAGTTGCCCAAATCGCGTCAACGCAGTACTCGGTCGGATCACACCAAGAAACCCCAGCTACAGAAGCCATCAAGCAGGACGCCAATCGATAACGTGTATACCCAAACAGCTTGAATTGCGCTCGGAGATACATTCCTGGAGACTTGTGCGTTCTCTTTAACTGGAGCTTTGCGTTTCCTTGAGCATGCGCATGAACTCTCTCATTAAGGCAGCATTGTCATGCCAGACTCGGGAGGTGACAAGATTGCCATCCAGAACGACTTCCTGATCCACGTAGTTCGCCCCTCCCTGTTCAGCATCCAAAGCGCATTTTGCCACAGTCGTCACGGTCTTGCCTTGAATAACGTTGGCCGCGGTCAGAATTTCAATGCCGTGACAAACGCAGGCGATCGGTTTCCCTGCCGTCGCCATCTCACTGGTAACGCGTAACAGGTCCTTGTCATAGCGAATGTACTCGGGGGCACGCCCCCCCGAAACAAACATCCCCACATAATCCTCTGAGCGTACGTCAGCAAATGCGACCTCTGCTTTGATGAAGTAACCAGGCCGTTCCTGAGTGATATCCCAGGGGATGCTGGAATCCGGAGGAATTTCGTGAAGTACCGTATGGTAAAGACGGGCCTCGGGGCCCGCCACCACAACTTCATAACCGTCTTCTTGTAATCGAAAAAACGGATACAGCGTATCCATGGCTTCCGTGGCGTCGCCCAACGGCATCAAGACCTTGGCCATTTGACAATCCTCTGCAAATGCGAAAGAAGGGGCCACCTGCCATCGCTGACGAAAACCAACGAGGCAGTACGGTGAGCCCACACTATATCTCAACCGCGCCCATCTTGTCGGCAAGATAACGCAAGATATCACGCACCGAGACAATTCCTACCGGGCGTCCCTGGTCGTCAACAATAGGAACATGACGATAGCTTCCCAAATCCATGCGTTGCACCGCGAATGCCACCTTGGAATCCGCCGCCAGAGTCTGTGGGTCCGAAGTCATGTACTCAGAGACCGGGTGCTCGCGCAGTGCAGCAAAGTCAACATTCAGCTTCTGCAGTGCATCGCGTTCACTGAAAATGCCAACCAACTCCTCATTTTCCACGACGATCACACAGCCGATTGATTGTGCCACCAGCTTCTGCAGAACTTCGCCCACCGGAGTCTCAGGGGCAACTGCGACTGGCAATTTGGGATTTAACACACCTACTCGATCATCGAGCAAACTGCGTTCAACATCCGTGGCCGCTTCCGCAAGATGCAGCGTCGTCAACGACTGACCACACTCCTGACATTCATCGCTGCCCTCGATATTCTCGAAACTGCAGTCGGGACACAAAATCATGATACCGTCCACGTATCACCGGAGTGGAACAGCTTTTCCAGGCTGCCCTCACCCTTGGTTTCCCTGGCGTACTCAATCTGCTGGTTCAGCTGTTCGTCATACTTCGGCTTGTCGATCGCACGAAAGACACCGATCGGTTCCGGAAATCCATCTTCGTTTCGCAAACGACTAAGCAAATACGCCAACGAAGGCTCGTCAGCTTTTTCATCGTGGAACAGCAAATCATCCTCACTGATCCCTTTACCGAGTTCTACGACTTCAGGATTCATACCATTCAGACGTATCCCGCGGTCTCGATTCTTGCCGAAAATAAGTGGTTTACCATGTTCCAGTTCCAGCACATTATCTGCCTTGGTTTGACGATCTGTCGCATAATCCCAGGCACCGTCATTGAAGACGTTGCAATTCTGGTAAACCTCGACAAACGAAGTGCCTTTATGCTCGGCAGCTCGCTTCAAAGTCGCCCCCAGATGCTTGATGTTGACATCGATCGACCGCGCTACAAATGACCCTTCACAGCCAATCGCGATCGAGAGTGGATGCAGTGGGTTATCAATCGCGCCCATCGGCGTACTCTTGGTCACTTTGCCCAGAGGAGACGTCGGAGAATACTGTCCCTTTGTGAGGCCGTAGATACGGTTATTGAACATGACGATGTTGATATCCAGGTTCCGGCGGATGGCATGCATCAGATGGTTTCCGCCGATACTCAACCCATCACCGTCCCCTGTGATCACCCAAATCATCAGGTCCTGACGAACATTCTTGAGCCCCGTCGCAAACGCTGGGGCCCGACCGTGAATGCTATGGATTCCATACGTTTCCATGTAATAGGGAAACCGACTGGAGCACCCAATCCCGGAAATAAAGCAGATCTTCTCGCGCGGAAATCCGAGCGTAGGCAACATCTTCTTCATCTGTGCCAGGATGGAATAATCACCGCAACCTGGACACCATCGAATATCCTGATCGCTAGCAAAGTCTGCGGGTTTCAAGACCGGTAATTCAGTAGCCATGGTTTAACTCGACATCACAAACAGATCGAAGAAACAAATGGATTTACGACTCACACATCCTTCAAGCTAACAGCGTCTTGATTTTGTCGACAATTTCCGTCACTGCAAACGGCTTACCCTGGACCTTATTCAATCCCTCAGCATCGACCAGGAATTTTGCCCGGAGAATTGCACGCAACTGTCCCATATTCAGTTCTGGTACCAGGATTCGTTGATACCGCGACAGCAGGTCACCCAAATTCCTGGGAAATGGGTTCAAATACCGCAAATGGGCATGTGCCACAGATAGACCTTCACGTTGGCAACGTTCCACGGCTGTCGTACAGGCGCCAAATGTACCGCCCCAACTGACGACAAGCAGGTCACCATTTTCCGGTCCGACAACTGCCTGCTCCGGGATAGCATCCGCGATGTTATCGACCTTCTGCTGGCGTACATCCGTCATGTGCTGGTGGTTATCCGGATCATAACTGACGTTACCGGTGATATCCTGTTTCTCCAGACCGCCAAGTCGGTGCTCCAACCCGGGCGTGCCCGGCAGGGCCCAGGGTCGCGCCAAACGCTCATCCCTGGCATACGGCTGAAACTCCTCTCCCTCTGTCGCCTGTGGGTGTTTGATTTCAATTTTTGCCAGGTCTGCTACGTCCGGAATTCGCCACGGTTCCGCCCCATTGGCGATGTAACCGTCAGAGAGCAGTATCACAGGCACCATAAAACTGGTCGCAATCCGCCACGCCTCCTGCGCAACGTCAAAACAGTCGCTCGGACTGCTGGCAGCAATCACCGGCAACGGAGACTCACCATTACGACCATACATCACTTGCATCAAATCAGATTGCTCTGTTTTCGTTGGCAGTCCAGTACTTGGACCACCGCGTTGGACGTTAATAATGATCATCGGCAATTCCAGAATCATTCCCAGCCCCATGGCCTCGCCTTTCAAGGCAATCCCTGGCCCACTGGATGACGTAACAGCCATGGCGCCACCAAAAGCTGCGCCAATGGTCGAGCAGACTGCCGCAATTTCATCTTCCGCCTGAAACGTCCGGACGCCAAATTCCTTGAACTTGCTCAACTCGTGAAGAATGTCACTCGCCGGAGTGATCGGATAGGTGCCGATAAACAGGTCAGCGCCACTCATTTTTGAAGCCGTCAACAAGCCCCAGGCAAGCGCCTGATTCCCCATCACATTCCGATACGTTCCAGCAGGCAGAGTCGCCTTCTCAACCTGATAACTACTGATAAACGCCTCAGTGGTCTCACCGTAATTCCATCCCGTACGTAGTGCTCTCTCGTTTGCTTCGACAATCTCGGGGCGCTTACCAAATTTTTCGCGGATGAAACGCAGTGTGGGATCCAGGTCGCGTCCGTAAAGCCAGTAAATCAAGCCCATGGCAAAGAAGTTTTTACAGCGGTCCGCCACTTTTTGACTGAGACCTTTGCCATCCTCAGTCTCGACCATTTCAACCGCCTTGCGAGTCAAGTTCGTCATTGGCACACGAAAGACGCGGTAATCATCAAGGCTGTTATTCTCAAGCGGATTTTCTTCGAGGTTCGCCAGTTTCAAGTCGCGGCTTTCAAAATTGTCCTCATTGACAATCAGAATCCCACCTGACTTGAGGTCCGGGAGGTTGGTTACCAGCGCAGCTGGATTCATCACGACCAACGCATCCAGGTGATCACCAGGCGTGAAGATGTCTTCCGAAGCAAAATGCACCTGAAAACCGCTCACGCCGGCGCGTGTGCCTTTTGGAGCGCGGATCTCCGCAGGGAAATCAGGAAAAGTCGCAACGTCATTACCAGCCAGTGCGGAAGTATTTGTCAGCTGAGTTCCTGTAATCTGCATCCCATCGCCAGAGTCACCTGCGAGACGCACTGTAGCTGCGGCAAGGTGCTCGACGGATTTGGCAGATTCTGGAGGCGATTCAATCGTGGAGGACATGAAATTCCTGGTGGTTTCAATCTGAAGGTAAGGAATCGCTTGGAAGCAGGTGGGCAACAATAGTAGTAATAATAATCCGGGAACGGCTCGGCTTCGAGTCAGGCACCTTCTCGTTCCTGGGTTTTATGGTGGGGCTGGGGAGGCAGGTTGTAGATTACTGCAGGAAAATGTTGAACCAGATAGTGCAAAATACCAGACGCCTTGAGCGCACCCCGCGGTGTCGACGCCCCGTCGACAATCGGGAGCCGCCGGTAACCGCCGTGCGACATGCTGGTGATCGCCTTCCCTACGGTGTCATCGATATGCAGGGTGACGGGATCGCGTGACATCACATCGGCGACGGGAATCTGAAGGTCTGCTCCCCCGGCCATCAACTTCAAAGCATCGCGTTCCGTAAAGATGCCTTGGATCTGATCTGTTTGGCCAACGAGCACGTGCCCCGCATTGCTATCTTTGAGTAGCAAGAACACTTCACGAACCGTCGTATGCGGATCCACGGTCAGTGAATCAGACGGAAAGGCATGTTCGACAGATTCAGCGTCAAGGCGTAATTGAAAATTCACCACACTACCCGAGCCAGGTCGCCAATGGCCAACGCGAACGCCAACCCTCTAGACCTTCCTCGATCAAACGAAAGTACTTCACATCCGGTTCGCCAGGTTACGACTCGACAATCACCAGCTGACCGCGGAAACCACCGCTCACTGGACGCCCCGGAACCACGGTGACATTGCGTTTACCCCGCGAGTCTGGCGGCCCTCAACCGTTGACCAAATTTTCCCGAATCCTTGGCTGAATCCACACAGAAAAGCGTACCACCACAGCCTGACGGCGACAAGCCGGAAACCCCGGCAACGTGCGCCGGATCCCCAAGAACCAGCCAATTCAGGCTGAAAACCGGCGGTCATTTCAGCGGGCACCAGGATCCGGTGCATCAGGGATGTCACCGTTGACATAGAACTGGGTAAGATCGATGCCCGAACGCTGCTCCTCTTCGCACAATTTAATCCGGGTTTCCAGTCGCTCCATCCGGCGTAGCAACTGAGGAATCAGATCCCTCGAATCGTCAATACGGACCGGCCTAGGCACTTTGGGGTACCCTAAGTGCCGCTGCAATGCCGCAAACAGGAAAAGCGGATCTTTTCGATGGTGCGCAAACGCGATTCGCCCCTCCTTGGTACCAAACAGCATGGGCTTGTCAGCGGGCGCGGCCGACCTGCCAGCCGCCCTTTCACGCTCCAGGTAATGCTCACTGCGGACGTAAAGCAAATCTGCCAGGTCAACGATACCGACCTGCCTCCGGACAGTGAGTATCCACTCCTGCCAACCTTCGTTAAAAATTGGATCCAGCGCAATCGCCTGCAACCCTCTGTCGTATTCAAGGTAATTACGACAAAGCGCTTCAAACTGGTAAAGAAAAATGCCCTGACAAGTCGGTTCCTGCGACCGATACTCCGCTTCCATTCGGAGAATCTCAATGGCGACGCGCATCTCAAAACGGCCACGATCATCCTCTGCCGCACGAACAAGATACGTTTGAAACGGGGTGAAGTAGTGCGGCAACTTCTCCATAGCTGGTGCAAACTGTCCGAGATGCTTGAGTTCACTGGAGATGAAACTCACCGCCAACGGCAATTTTGTTGTCGCCATCAACTCCTCATCGACGTCCTCCAGGATGTCCTGCAACGGGACGTTGTCGGGGAGTCGCTCCGCAAGCACACGAAACAGATAGGCCTGTTCCACATATTCTTCGCGTTCGAGCATAGAAAAGTACCTTGCGAAATCCGTTGCTTTTCTACAATGATGGACTAACCAGGGCAGTCTTTACAACCAGCTATCCAATTGCATTCCCTTCTCATGCTATGCATTTAGAGCCTCCTTCGCGAATCGCTATTCTGGGCGCGGGTCCCTGCGGGCTGGAAACCGGCCTCTACGCGCGTTACCTCGGGTACCGGACCACGATCTACGAACAAGGAGAAATCGCACAATCCGTTCGCGAATGGGGACATGTTCGGATGTTCAGCCCGTTCTGCATGAATCGATCGCCCCTGGGATTGGCAGCGATCCAGGCACAAAACCCTGACTCTGATGCCCCCAGTGATAACGACCTGCTCACGGGACACGAATGGTACCAACGCTATCTGCTCCCTTTGGCCACCAGCGACCTTCTGAAAGATCACATCCGGACCGGTACGAAAGTCCTTTCCGTCGGCAAACAGATGCTCTCCAAAAAAGAGAATCCGGCAAGTCCAGACCGGGCGCAGAATCCGTTTCGCATTCTTATTCGAGACGCTCAGGGGCAAGAGAGTATCGAATTGGCTGAGGCGGTGATCGACACGACTGGTGTCTGGGGCCAAACCAACTGGTTAGGCCCCGGCGGCGCGCCGGCGATCGGCGAGCAACGACATGCTGAGGCGATTAACTATCGATTACCCGACTTTTTGGGAGCCGACCGCGAACACTTTGAAAACCGTCGCACCCTGGTCATCGGCGCTGGTTTTTCAGCTGCCACCAACGTCACCGGTCTAGCCGATCTGGCCAACACAGCCCGGCAGACGACAATTGTCTGGAGTACGCGCCGGGCCGGTGCAGGGGACATGGGCCCGCTGCCGGAAATTGCCGACGACAAACTACCAGAACGTGCGAGACTTACCCGAGCAGCAAACGGGCTGGCCACCGACCCGGACTCTCCCGTCCAGTACTGGCCGGAAACCTGGGTGGAATCATTGCAGTACGACGCTCGACGACACCAATGGTCCGTAGGCTTCGAAGGGGCGTGCCAGGAAACCGAGGTGTTTGACCAGATTCTGGCGAACGTCGGTTTTCGACCCGATCGCGACGTGTACCGAGAACTTCAAATCCACGAATGTTACGCCACGGAAGGTCCCATCAAGCTGGCGGCAACGCTTCTCGGCCAGGAATCTTCCGACTGCCTGACGATTTCCGGTGCCGGCCCGCACTCACTGGTGTCGCCAGAACCTAATTTCTATATCCTGGGTGCCAAGAGCTATGGTAGAAACTCGCAGTTTCTGATCGCCGCTGGACTTGTACAGATCCGTGACCTGTTTACGCTGCTCGGCGACCGTGCCGACCTCGATCTGTACGAGAGCGTGACTCTGGGGTAATTCCCATGACCGTTGACCCTCCCCCCAGCATCAGCCTGGCAGCACTCGACGAGCTCTGGTTCCAAGTCGCAGGCACGCTCTGCAACCTCACTTGCCACCACTGCTTCATCAGCTGCAGTCCACATAACCGTTCTTTTGGATTCCTGACCCTCCAAGCCGTCCAACAGCGCCTGGAAGAAGCCCGCGAGTTGGGCGTCAAGGAGTACTATTTCACCGGTGGAGAGCCGTTTCTCAATCCGCAGATGACCGCAATCCTCGTCGCCACACTGAAGTACGGACCGGCCACGGTATTGACCAATGGTACGGTCTGGAAAGACGAATGGCTGGAGACCCTGAAACGAGCTGCGCACGAGAGCGAGTATTCCCTGGAATTCCGTGTTTCGATCGACGGTTTTTCCGCACAGACCAACGACCCCATTCGCGGCGAAGGCACTTTTGACCGCGCCTTGCAGGGTATCCAACGTCTCGTGCAAGCAGGATTCCTGCCTATCATCACCGCCACGCGAACCTGGCCACAGGCCAGCGAACTGGAAGTCCTCAGAAAGTTTCGCAAGCTGCTGGGAAAAGTCGGCTACACGCGGCCCCGGTTGAAAATCCTGCCATCGCTCAAAATCGGTGCTGAGGCGCAGCGCACCAGCGGCTATGGCCTGCACGACCGGGTCACTTCGGAGATGCTCGACGGTTATGACCAATCGCAACTGGTCTGCCACCAAAGTCGAATCGTGACGGACCGAGGAGTACATGTGTGCCCAATCCTGATCGACTCGCCCGATTCGCTATTAGGCCGATCGCTGAAAGAAGCCGCCATTGACTTTCCCTTAAGTCACGGTGCCTGCTATACATGCTTTCAATATGGATCTATCTGCACCAATCCTTCGAGTGCTTCTGGTTCACAACACGGCCCCTCCGCACCTCCACAAAGTCACGTCTGATGCAGCACCGAATTGCGTGCCTAGGGGGCATTTACAGCAATTACCTCGCGTTGGCCCAGGCACTGCGTGATATTACCCAGCGTGGCGTAGACCAGATCCTTTGTCTGGGCGACATGGGTGCGTTCGGCCCCCACCCCGATCGAGTATTTCCTCTGCTCGCAGAATACGGGGTGACGTGCCTGCAGGGCAACTATGACGATTCAATCGGCAACGCACTCGACGACTGCCAGTGCGGCTACACCGATGAACGTGACAATTACTTCGCACAGATCAGCTACGACTACACGCTTGACAACACCGCGGCTGAAAACCGTCAGTTCCTGCGCCAACTGCCACCACAATTACGCATGGAAATCGGTCCCCTGCGTATTCTGTTCTGCCATGGCAGCCCCCGCCGCGTCAATGAATTTCTCTGGCAATCAACCACCTCCGCGGCATTCCTGGAACGCCTAGCGACCGAGCAACAAACGGATATCATCGCCGCGACACACACTGGTATCAAATGGCATCGGCCGCTTCCAGACCGTCGCCATTTTGTCAACGTTGGTTGCCTGGGGCGTCCTGAAAATGACGGCCAGCAAAATGTCTGGTACACAATGCTGGAACTTCGCGACGGACAACTTCAGGTCGAGTTCGTGCCAGTAGAATACGATGCCCGCAGGCTGGCCCAGGAAATGCAACAGGAACGACTACCTGACGAGTTCATTGAGACGATCCTCTCCGGCTGGTGGACGACATGCCTGGAGATTCTCCCTTCGAAGGAACGCCAACGGGGCCCCCACTAGGCATTCCAGCTGCGTTGGGAGCCCGGTAATGCACGACCGTCGAGATTTCGCCGAAGTCCCGTAAATGCTAGAATCGAAAAGAGAACCTACCCACGAGGATCTGTCATGACGATTCGCTCTCGGTGGCCTGGACTGTGGATCTTGTTGCCCTGCCTGGTTGGCAATGCGGTCGGGGAAACGCCACCCGATGTGCGCTCACAGATGGCGGCAGAAACGCCCCCGGAGCCGACTGTCGCGATGTCCGCCGGGGAAATCACGCGTGCGATTCGTGCACTTGATGCCAACCAGTTTGTGCAGCGTCGCGAAGCCGCGCTGCGGTTAACACGCCTGGGCGAACCTGCCATTACAGCACTCACCCAAGCGGCCATTCACGGAAGTCGTGAAGTCTCGACCAGTGCGCTTGCAATTCTCCGCAAGCACTACGCAAAGCGGCAGCCAGCAAGCTTGCACATGGCTGCCAAACGAGCTCTGCAACAAATTGCGCAGTCAGACCAACCACGCGCCGCACGCCAGGCCAAGTCAACTCTTGACCCGCCAGCCCTCCTGCCACCAGCCCCTCCGGCGATTCAATTCCAGGGCGGTCAATTTCGTATTCAGGTACAAAATGGCGCTGCCCAGGCCATCAAAGTACAGGTGATCAACGGCCACAAGAAAATCGATGTCCGTGAAAATGATCGTCGCATCAAGATTTCTGAAAGTCCGCAGCAAGGAATTGAATTCGAACTGCACGACCAACACAACGGTCAGCTTCGTGTCCGCAAATACACCGCCAAAGACGCCGCCGAGCTACGGCAAAAGCACCCCGAGATCCATCGGCTGTACGTGCAATACGCAAAACAGCCTGCAGGCGGAGCCCAGCGCGTCATCATTGGTCTGCCGGGAAGGCCCGGAGGAGGTGGCCTGCCACGGTTTCCCAATCAGCGTGTGGCCGGCACATTGGATCAGGCGATCGCCCGCTTGAAAGCCAGCTCCGATCGTTTGCAGAAACTCGTCGAAGATAGCCAGGATGAAGCCTTTCGCGACCAGATGAAGCGGGAACTGGAAAACTTGGAAACCACCCGTCTTCAGTTGGAGTCAGCTCGCAAACAGCTACCTCCACGCTAACGAACCCTCCGCAGTTGGCATCGAGATGGTATTGACCGGCGGGGTTGCTGGTGCCTGTTGGTCGCGTCACTCCCCCAACCTGGCAGGGTGAACCGTAGCCGCACCACATACGCAAACGGATTGCACAGGAACAGAACTATCCAGACCTTCCCACGGTAGGTCTCAAACACTCATCCCACGACGATCTTGACGATCGACCGGGACTGCGTTCTATGGGGATTTCAGCCTGATTGACTTACGCCGCTGGAAACTCGCTTTTCGCCTGATTGTCATGACTCTTGTCGTCTATGGCATTTGGCACACGCTCGCAGATGCGGGGGAACAATTTGCGACCCACAGGGTTCGCTGGACTTCGCTCTCTGTGGGTTGGTTAATCGTCGCAGGCCTGGCCTACCTCGTGGGCATGATCCCCTGTTGGTGGTTCTGGCATCGTGTACTTCACGCGATGGGTGCACGGCCACGGTATCGTGAAACCTTACCCGCATTTTACATCGGACATTTAGGGAAGTACTTTCCCGGCAAAGCTCTCGTTGTCGTGATTCGTACCGCATTGATTCGTGGGCCGCGTGTGGACACGCTCGTGGCAACCATCAGCGTCTTTGTTGAAACGCTGACAATGATGGCGGTCGGCGCATTAGTGGCCGCCGGTTTGCTACTCACTACGACCGCTGAATCCTGGTTATTCTGGCTCGCCCTGGCATTGTTTTGCTTGGCGGGCATTCCCACGCTGCCACCCGTGTTCCGACAGGTCGTGCGGATCATTAGCGTCCGCCGTGGCTACGAACATGTGGCTCAAGTGGTCACCGCGTTGAAGCTGCCCTTGTTGGCCTCCGGCTGGATCACGATCGCAGGCGGCTGGTTTCTGATGGGCCTCAGTTTGTGGGCGGTACTCCAATCCATGGCACCTGCAACGGAACTTTCCCAGACGATACACCTTGCACCGGCTCAAGCCCTGATGCTGCTGACGGCGACCGTAGGACTGGCACTCGTTGCCGGATTCCTCTCTTTGCTGCCCGGTGGGATCGGTGTGCGAGAGCTGGTTGTTACCACGCTTCTGGTACCGGTGTACGGAGAACTGGCTGCCATTCTTTCTGCCGTGCTGATGCGAATCACCTGGCTGCTGGCAGAATTAATCGCCTCAGTCTTTCTCTATGCCTCGACACGGATGCAAGTCAGGGGCAAAACCTGAACCCGGCTGTCGGCCAGTCGACACAGGCTCGAGTGTCGGTTCGTGAAACAGTGAACCTTCTCTTTTCATGGCCCGCGGGATAGACTTTCCCGGTATGTTGTTAGGAACGAATCAACGACAAATCGGTCACCGGCAACCGACTTCCGTATTTCCCTGCAGGGGTCGTTCGATGCCCGTCCCCAGAGAATCAATTTGATGCTGTCGATCGTAATCCCCCTATTCAACGAAGTCGAAAGTCTGCCTGCCCTGCATGCGGAAATCAATGCCGTCGGCCAGCAACACGGTTACGAATTAGAGATCCTGTTCGTCGATGATGGATCCACCGACGGATCCTGGGCACAGATCAAGCAACTCGCCGAGGACGATGGGCGTATCCGTGGCATTCGCTTCCGTCGGAATTTTGGAAAAGCCGCCGCACTCGCAGCTGGTTTCGCCAGCGCGCGCGGCGAAATTGTCTTCACAATGGATGCCGACCTTCAGGATGACCCTCGTGAGATACCTCGGTTTCTCGAAACCCTGGAAACCGACAACCTGGACGTGATCAGTGGATGGAAACAAGTCCGGCACGACCCTTGGCACAAAGTTCTGCCATCCCGCATCTTCAACTGGATGATTGGAAAGTTAACAGGGGTGCGGCTACACGACCACAACTGCGGTTTTAAATGCTACCGGAGAGAAGTCTTTGAAGAATTGCAACTTTACGGAGAAATGCATCGGTTCCTGCCCGTGCTGGCGGCATCACGCGGATGGAAGGTCGGAGAAATCACAGTTCACCACCGCAGCAGAGAACACGGACATTCCAAGTACGGTGCTCGACGTTTTATCAAGGGATTTCTTGATTTATTGACTGTCTATCTCCTCACCGGATACGGGCAACGCCCCCAGCACTTGCTCGGTAGTGTCGGATTGATGTTCTTTCTGTTAGGAGGCATCGGCCTGACTACCCTGGCCGCAGGCTGGGTTTTGTCTCGTATGCCGATGTTGGAGTTGGACCCATGGCACCTCCACCAGAAGGCCGTGTTCTACTATTCGATTGTGGCCGTCCTGCTTGGAGCCCAATGCATGACCGTCGGTTTCCTGGCCGAGCTACTGACGTCCTACCATGGCAAGGACGCACGTATTTTCTCGGTCCAGGAACGACTCGACAGCGGACTTGCGGAAGAAAGCAATGGAGAACGTGCGAGTACTGACATTACGGCGTCTGCGGACCGTCCCGAACCCTCAGGATGAAACCTCTTTGCTGACGATCAGTTGACTCATGTCTTCCATTCCTCAAGAAGAACTCCGGCAGAGGACCCGCTGGACGTGGTACATGGTGCTGATTCTGACGTCGGTCAGTGTCAACGCTGGCCGTGTGTTTGTGATGCAAAGTCGCGACACCTACACCCCCATGCTGAGCGCCAACGATCGCAGTCGCTGGTGCACGGTCCGGTCCCTGGTCGACCATGGCACTTATGCGATCGATGCTTTTGTCAATGAAAGGCATCCCGAAAAGAGAAATCGCCGTCCCTGGCATACGATCGACATGGTGCAACACCGGGGTGCCGACGGGCGCCAGCACCTCTACTCGAGCAAGCCACCACTACTGGCCACACTACTCGCTGGCCCATACTGGTGCCTGCAGACGTTGACCGGCGCCAATCTGAAAGACAATCCCTTCCTGGTCATCCGATCACTCTTGCTGCTCTGTCATGTGGCACCCTTGGGATTGTACTTCATTTTACTTGCCAGAATCAGCGAACAGTACGGCACTACGCATTGGGGGCGAATTCTGGTAATGGCGTGTGCGACTTGGGGAACCTTCCTGACGACCTTCGCAGCAACGCTCAACAATCATCTACCGGCCGCGATTAGCGTATTGCTTGCGCTGTGGGTCACCCTCCCGGTTTGGCAAGGCAAACATCGCGCGACCTGGCGTTTTGCGGCAGCTGGCCTCTTCGCTGCTTTTGCAGCAGCCAACGAATTACCGGCGCTCTCCTTTCTGGCAATCTTCGGAGGAATTCTATTCCTCCACTCTCCTAAACAGACCTGTGGAGGCTTCCTGCCCGGCGCAGCAATCGTCACAGTCGCCTTCTTTGGAACCAATTTCCTGGCGCATGGCAGCTGGCGCCCGCCCTATGCGCACCGTAGCGACGGTGCCAGTCTGGCGATATTTCCTGGCCATCTAACCGATCCTGAATCAGACGGCGACCTTCTCGAACAATCACGTCGCGCACTCAATCATGCGGGGCTGGAAATTTCACAACAGGCCGAGCTGCGTCCCAGTCATCGCCCTGGCAGACGGGAACTCTATGACGCTCAGTCGCAGCGACGTTTCGCCCTGGTCGCTACCGTCAGCGGAAATATCCAGATACGCGACTGGGACAACTGGTATGACTATCCAGGGAGTTACTGGAACAGTGAGAAACGCAGTCGCATTGACCTGGGTGAACCCTCCCGATCGATCTACGCACTACATGTACTGATTGGACACCACGGACTGCTTTCCTTGACACCCATCTGGCTCTTGTCGCTCTATGGTGTCTGGCGCTGGTTACGCGAGCGGCCAACCAATCTGTTACGGGGTTTTGCCGCGTTCACCACCACCCTGACGCTGGTTTGCCTGGTGTTTTACCTGGCGAGACCGCTACCAGATCGCAACTACGGCGGTGTCGCTTGCGCGTTTCGCTGGATGTTCTGGTTTACGCCGCTATGGACACTCTGCTTGCTGCCAGCAACGGATGCCATAGAACGCTCGTCATGGAGACGGTGGGGCGTCTACCTGCTTCTCGCCATCAGTGTCGGCTCCGCCAGTTATGGTTTTGCCAATCCGTGGCGTCACCCCTGGCTCTATGCATGGTTCTGGCAGAACAGCTGACGCTGATCCTCGCGGAAGGAACGACGACACGCTTATCGAGCGCGGAGGCAGTAAAGATGTTTGAAACCGCGAATAAACATCCGACCGCCGGCCACCGCAGGGGTACTGTGACACGCATCACCGAGGCTCGTTTTCCCCAGCAATTCGTACTTGGGGCCAGCTACCATCACGACCACAGTCCCATCACGGGCAATGCAGTAGAGTTTACCATCAATGCACACGGGCGATCCTGAGTAGATTCCACCCACGCGTTGAGTCCAAATTTCTCGCCCCGTCGCAGCCTCTAAACAAACAACAACTCCGTTGTCACCCCAGAGGAAGAGATGACCTTGATAGGCCAAGGGAGTCGGCACATAGGGGAGATTCCGTTCTCGCGTCCAGGTCGCTTCCTGGACCGACAAATCTCCATCACCATCGACCGGAATGGCTGCCAGAAACTGACCACGCCCCCCCCCGCCGCAGGTCGCTACGACGACATTGTCAACCACGACAGGAGAACCTACGCAGCGAGCATTAAAGACGTTCGCACGACTCAACAATTTCCCAGTCAGCGCGTCCAGCGAAGAAATACCATCTCCGGTATTAGTAAAAAACAACCGCGGCACCTGATTCTCCCGAGCCAACACGACCGGCGTTGAGTGCGCTGTCAAACGAACCTTCCGCTCACTCTTCCAGCGTGTTTTTCCCGTTGCGACGTCCAACGCAACCACGGACGACGCACCATCTTGTTGATTGGCGATAATGACCTGCCCCTCAAACAAAATAGGAGAGGTACCACAACCGTGGGAATGCCGGTTGTAGAACTTGCCTAGATCCCGCTTCCAGATCTCCTGGCCAGTAAAATCGTGGGCCACCACCAGGAAATCCTGGTCCGAAGCGAACAGGGTAACTACGTACTTGCCGTCGGTCGCGGGAGTTGCCGAAGCAAAACTATTCAGCTCGTGCTTCTCGTAGCTTTGGCCTGTAAAGTTACGTTGCCAACGGATCTTACCCGTGGTCGTATCGATGTCGAGTAAAACACGACTCTTTCCATCTGCCTCTGCAGAAACCAGAAACAGGTGTTCGTCCCAGACGCTGGGCGATCCGTGCCCCAATCCAGGCAACGCCGTTTTCCACTCGTAGTCACCTTGCTCCCACTGAACCGGCAGACCTTTCTGGCTGCTGACGCCTGCACCGGCGACACCACGAAACCGCGGCCATTGTTCCTGCCCATGACTCAACATGGTCGAACCGAGAAGCAACAACAAACCGAATCCTCGAAAGAAACTGCGGGGGGGATTCATGGTGAGTATCCTGTGCAGAACTTGCAGGTCAGAGAAACGTTTTCGATACGGTGCCAGCCCGCGGTCTCAACCGCAGATGCTCGCACTGGATTAGCTAGTGCTGCAACGAGGTGCTGCGTACCTAGCTTGTCGAGCCAACACGAACATGATCGCGGTTGCAGTGGTCTGTAAGCCTAGCGTTCCAGCGCATGCTGTCAAGTTTCCGCGACCTGTACCCGAGTAGCAGTTACTTTTGATTCAACTACAGGGCAGTGGGGCAATGCGTGCGTAACAGTCACAACGCGGCAAGCACGCTGGGTTGTGATCCGCTCACCTGCGGCGCGGCGCAACCGGCTACCGCACAGGCTCAAAACGGTCCTGTAAAGCCTGCACATTCATTCCCTCTTCGCGCAGTGCTTCCATAGCGACCACAGCAGCTTCCGCAGCCTGTAACGTCGTGATCGAGGGAACACCTGCCTGCACTGCCGCAGCCCGAATCTTCCCCTCGTCGGTGCGGGCACCTTTCCCATTCGGCGTATTCATGATCAAACTAATCTCATCGTTCTTAAGCAAATCAAGAAGATTCGGGTGCCCTTCCGCGAGCTTCCTCACGTCCTCGACGAGAATCCCAGCGCCACGCAACACTTCCGCTGTCCCGCTTGTGGCAATCAGTTCGTACCCCATTGCCGAAAGCCGCTGGGCCAGTGGCACAAACGGTTCCTTGTGTCGCCCCGAAACACTCAGGAAAATCTTGCCTGACTCCGGCAAAACAACCCCGGCCGCCAATTGGCTTTTGGCAAAGGCTATGGAAAAACGCTCGCTGATGCCCATTACTTCCCCTGTACTCCGCATCTCGGGCCCCAGCACAATGTCAACCCCGACAAATTTCCGAAATGGAAATACACTCTCTTTGATCGACACGTGGGACGGGATGGGATCGCTTGTGATCCCGAGCTGTTCAAGAGATTGGCCGGCCATGAGCTTGGCTGCAATCTTGGCCACTGGAACGCCCGTCGCCTTGGCGACAAACGGAACTGTACGACTGGCCCGAGGATTGACTTCCAGCACATAGACCAGCGGCTTGCCATTTTCTTTCTTGACAGCAAACTGGACATTCATGAGGCCAATGACGTTCAAACGCAACGCCATCGCTTCCGTGGCTTCGCGGATTTCCTGCACAACAGGCCCAGGCAAGCTGTACGGAGGTATGGCACAGGCCGAATCACCCGAGTGCACTCCCGCCTCTTCGATGTGCTCCATGACCCCCATCACCACGACTTCCTGCCCGTCACAAACCGCGTCGACATCCACTTCAGTCGCGTCTTCCAGAAAACGATCGAGGAGCACCGGCTGACCCTGGGCAACGGCAAATGCCTCCGCAACATAGCGTTCGAACTGTGTCCGGTCATAACAAATCTCCATCGCCCGGCCGCCCAGTACGAAGCTAGGCCGCACCAGGGATGGAAAACCGACTTTCTCCGCTTCGATCCGTGCCTGGCTCATTGTGCGCGCAATCGCGTTCGCCGGCTGCCGGAGTCCCAACTCGTTCAGCAAATGCTGGAACTTCTCACGGTCTTCGGCAGCTTCGATGGTATCCACACTGGTACCAATTATCGGAATACCGGCGCTGTCCAGACCTCGAGCCAAATTCAACGGTGTCTGGCCGCCGAACTGGACAATGACACCATCCGGATTAACTCGGTCACAGATATTGAGCACGTCTTCCGTCGTAAGTGGCTCAAAAAACAGAATGTCACTCGTGTCGTAATCCGTACTTACGGTTTCCGGGTTGGAATTCACCATGATCGACTGAATCCCCAATTCGCGAAGCGCAAAACTGGCGTGACAGCAGCAGTAATCGAACTCGATCCCCTGTCCGATTCGATTCGGACCACCTCCCAGAATGATCACACGTTTTTTTCCGGACGGCCGCTCCGGCGTCTCGTCTTCCTCTTCGTAAGTGGAATAGTAATAAGGTGTGTAGGCTTCAAATTCGGCCGCACACGTATCCACCGACTTGAAGGTTGCCACCACTCCGCGCGTGCGCCGTTCGGCCCGCACGGCAAACTCATCGGTATCCCATAACTTCGCCAGCTGCCGATCTGAGAAACCGTAACGTTTCGCCTCGCGGAGTGTCTCCGTATCAACGGTGCCAATCTCATGATGGCGGGACAATGCTTCTTCAAACTCGACGATCTGTAATAGCTGGTCCAAGAACCAGGGGTCGACGGACGACAAACGATAGATCTCTTCGACCGACATGCCCTGCTTGATGGCATAGCGAATGTACCAGGGCCGCTCCGCATTCGGGGTTGATAAACGGACACGAATTTCTTCTTCGTCAGGCTGCTCGTCCGTACCCCAGGCATCTTTCTGGTCACACCCAAGGCCAAAGCTGCCAACTTCCAGACCGCGGAGCGCTTTCTGAAACGATTCCTTGAACGTACGTCCAATCGCCATCGTCTCTCCGACACTCTTCATCTGAGTGGTCAGGGTGGCATCTGCCTCAGGAAACTTCTCGAAGGCAAAACGGGGCACCTTGGTAACCACATAGTCGATCGTCGGTTCAAAACAGGCCAGCGTCTTTCTTGTGATATCGTTTGGCAACTCGTGTAACCGATAACCCACCGCGAGTTTCGCGGCGATCTTGGCGATCGGAAAACCCGTTGCCTTCGAAGCGAGTGCACTGGACCGACTCACTCGCGGGTTCATTTCAATCACAATCATCCGTCCCGTTTCGGGATGAATCGCAAACTGAATATTGGAACCCCCGGTCTCGACACCGATTTCACGAATGACCGCGAGGCTGGCGTCGCGCATCCGCTGATACTCTTTGTCAGTCAGTGTCTGCGCTGGTGCCACCGTGATTGAATCACCGGTATGGACGCCCATCGCATCAAAGTTCTCGATCGTGCAAATGATCACAACATTGTCGTCGAGGTCACGCATGACCTCCATCTCATACTCTTTCCACCCCAGAATCGACTCTTCAATCAACACCTCGGTGACCGGTGACTGATCCAAACCGCTGCGGACGAGGTTATCAAATTCATCGCGGTTATAGGCAATTGCCGAACCACTTCCACCGAGGGTGAAGCTGGGACGAACCACACATGGCAAGCCAATTTCCTGAACAACCTGTCGGGCATCTTCGATCGTTCGTACAGTACGACCTCGGCAAACCTCCAGACCGATGTGTTCCATGGCCGATTTAAACTGGTCGCGTTCTTCGGCTTTGGCGATCACCGCCGCATCGGCGCCAATCATCGCAACACCAAATTTCTCCAGCACGCCATGGCGATCGAGATCCATCGCCAGGTTCAGCCCTGTCTGGCCTCCCAATGTCGGCAACAGAGCGTCCGGGCGTTCCTGCTCAATGACGGTGGCAATCAATTCCCAGGTCAAAGGCTCAATGTAGGTGCGATCCGCGGTCGTTGGATCCGTCATAATCGTAGCTGGGTTCGAATTGACCAGCACGACCTCAAATCCTTCTTCACGCAGCGCTTTGCAAGCCTGTGTGCCTGAATAGTCAAACTCGCACGCTTGTCCAATGACGATCGGTCCCGAACCGATCAACAAAATCTTCCTGATATCTTCGCGGCGGGGCACAGTTCTGAATTCTCTCCGCAGGGATCCATGACGGCGAAACAACGAACAAAATTTCACGAGGTTACCGCGCCGCCTCATTTTGCCGCAAGTCCCCGCAGCTGAGAGATCTGTTTTGCCCGGGCATTCGTAATTGACGCCCACTGACAAGATCCCCAAACTGGAAAGCTGAAACAGCGCGTGTTGAGACTCCCACTGGCTCACCCAGGACCCATTTCCCATGAAGTCGACACTGAAAGTCACGATCAATGGCACAGGCTTTGCCGCCGATTACACGACACGCGTCTACGAAATGATCCCCCACAAGAACCGAGTGACGATTGACATGGCTGGCGTCACATCAGGCAAATTGGAGAATGCACAGGCTTTTGCCACCCGCCACGGTATCTCGCAGGCCTTTGCCAGCCACCGGGAGATGCTCGCCGCGGTACAACCTGATATCGATAACGTCGCCTGTGCAAATCATGCGCACGGTCCGTACGTCATCGAAGCGGCCCAAGCAGGTGTTCCGGTCATCGTCCTGGAAAAGCCTCCGGTCATTTGGCCAGGCTACCAGGAGGGGCAAACCGCCACCGCAGAAACGCGAAAACACGAGTCCATGGAGTACCTGGGACAGGTACTGGATGAGGTCCGCGGCGCCAATTCCAAGCTGTTGTACGCGGAAGATTTTGTCTACCTGGACGGCGTTAAGGGTCTGGTCGAATTGCTGGTCGAAGCCCGCAAGGCCGACAAAGGCTGTATCCTCTATCAGCGTGGCACGTGTGCTCACCAGGGTTCCCACGCCCCCGCCTACGATACACCGGCGTTATCCGGAGGCGGCGCACTGTTCAACAAGGCGTGTCATCCCCTGGGCCCCTGCCTCTACTTGAAACAGGTTGAAGGAATACTCCGTAATGGCCGCCCGATCCGCCCCCAAAAAGTCGCCGGCATGGCCCTGCAAATCCTCAAACATCAACCTGCGACGTCCGCAGAACATTTCCGTGTCATGCAAAACGTCGACGATTTTGGTCGGCTGACCGTCGTCTTCGAAGACCAGACCGTAGCCGAACTACTGGGACACGATCTGAGCATCAGCGGGATCCGCAATGACCTGTCCGTGGTGACAGACTTCGCGCAGTACGATGTACGCGTCAACCCTAACAACGAAAACGAGCTCTTTCTGCCCACGGAAGCCGCAGCTGGAAACCTGCTGTTTCGAGAAAAACTCCCCACGGCGAACGGCACCAGTTTCCCGCGGCCTAACCAGTTCCATTCCCACGGCTACGTCAATGAAATGGATGACGCCGTACAATGCGCGCTGGATCCCGCACGCAACCCGCAGGCTGGGCCGATGCTGGCCTGGGACACGCTCGCTGTTCTGCTGGGCGGGTACGAATCGAGCGAAAAACAAGGTGCGCTGATCGACCTTTCAGACATCACTGCTGCCCGCACTTTCACCGACCACGAAGTTCCCTCACCAGAAAACTTTGGCAACGTGTTTCAGCGAAAGTAACTGAACACCGTGAACCGTGTTCACACGCACACACGAGCGCCAGGCTAGTCCGTCGCTTCAGCGTTTTCTCGCGGGGGTGTAAAGCGAATTTTCTCAACCAGACGGACAATTTCGTCCGTATCCCGGTCGACATATCCGGACACCGCGGTCACCGCTTTGATGGCATACTCGTAACGCAAATGATAGTCACAGTCGAGTTCGACCTCCGCGTCTTCCGAGCCGGAGGGCCCCGCATCCCCGACACGTGAAGCGATGTAATCATGCAGTTCAGGAAAACTTGTGAACGTGCGGTCATTCAGGGAAATACCGGAGATCTGGCCGTCATCATTGGCGGTCAACGTCAGCCGCATCGGGGGCAGGAGGTCGTTTTCGTCGGGCAATCCTTCATCCTGGGATGCCAGCGGCATCTGGATGTTAAAGTCGCCTTCCAGCGAGACGATCTTAAAGGTCATGATAAAGAACACCAGCAATTGAAACACGATGTCAATCATCGGTGTCATTTGCAGTTCGATCGTGTCCTTCCCACTGCTCGTCGAGCGGCGAATTTTCATAGCGGTTCACCTGCGCCCGTTCTCAGTTGCCCACATCTTCTTTGGCCCGCAACGCAAACTTCTCGAAGCCATTCTCCTGGCAGATCTTGATGAGGTCCTGCACCTTACCAGTCTGGGCGTCTTTGTGGGCACGGATGATCACCGTTGCCTCACTGGCTTGCTGCTCTCTTTGCTGCAGAACCGTCGCTTCATTGAGTAGATAAGGTCGCAATCCCTCGATCGACAGCACTTCTGTGCCACCGATGATGACACTACCTTGACGCGTCAACTGCAAGGTAATCGGAAACTCAAGCGCTTCCTCAGGTGGCTTGGCCAAAGTGCTTTGCGGCAACTGTACACGGTCGTCCGTTTCACTCTGTGTAAAGTTGATCAACACCATAAAGAACGCGATCAGCTGAAATGTCATATCGATCATCGGCGTCAAATCGCCTTCATGCATTTCAATTTCTCGACGTTGGAATCGCATAATTCACACCACTACCGCAAGCTGGCTTGACGTCTACCGCTGTACACAACACTTACTTCTTGCTGGCCGTGGGCCCAACATTCTCAAATCGATTCATCAGCGACTCACTGTCAATCCCCACCTCCAGGACCAGCTTGGCAATCTGGTTCTTCAGCAGGTTGAATACCACAATCGCCGGAATCGCGATCCCCAATCCCAGCAGCGTGGTAAACAGGGCCTTGGAAATCCCTTCTGCCAAATCAACCGCCTTGGGAGTTGACCCACCCGCGGCAATAACTTGAAAGGACGCAACCATGCCTTGCACTGTCCCTAACAGGCCAATCATCGGGCTGATTGTACCAATCAAGGCCATATAGCTCAGGCGATGCTCCAGCTTCATCGTCTCTTCTTCGGCGCGTTCCTGCATCGCCTCGATTGCCTGTGAGTAGCCCGCCGATAATTTTGCCAATCCGGCCGACAGCACCTGGCCCAGGAATGACTCGTCACTCTTGGCCAACTCGTAGGCCTCCTGGTACTGCTTCTCGTTCAGCATCTGCTCAAAAGCATCCAGCAAGGCAATCGGGCAGACGTTGTCGCGCCGGGCGCTGAGGAAATTCATCACCATCAAGGCCACCAGCGTGAACGACAATGCCAGGAAAACCAATGTGTAGAACCATCCAAGCGAAGTAAAAACCCACGACAGATAGCTTTGTGGTGGTTTGGACTCGGGTGCGGCATCCTGCTCCTCACCCTCTACTGGCCCCTCTGCGGCTGCATCAGGTGCTGGCGCGTCTGCTTCAACAGGGTCCTGTTCCGGGTCGGCTTCCGCGTCATCCTGGGCAATGACGGTCGGGGGCAAGATCGTGGCAGTCACGCCCACAAACAGGCACAGAACACTCAGAGTCAACACGGACAGGTGAAACGGAACGAATCGTCGCATGAATATCTCCCGAGCTTCTGGCGACCCAATCAGATCGTAAAACACTCCCACCAGGACAATCATAACCACGCCTGCTCAACGCCTGGCAGCCAAGGTGGTCAATGCCTCTCTGAGAGTCTCCCATTCATTGTATACACAGCGGTTAAATTCGGTAGAGCACCAGGAAACCTCATACCGGGGAACCTCGCGCTGCACGCACCAGTGCGGCCAGCCGCCGACTACCCCTTCTTGCTAGCCCAGACGCTCCCAGCGTAACGAGTTTTCAAGAGGCTGGTCGCCTTAACAGCGCGGTCTGGTTGATTCACCTGCGACCACAACTTGCCTAAATGGTACAAAGCCTCAGCATGTGCGTCCGCGTCTGCCGACCGTAACTTGGGCAGCAAATGCACGTGCAGAAAGGCCAACAGGGCCTCTTTGGGGTTCTTGGATGCCAGATGACAGCGACCCAACGCATTGTAAGCTCGGGCAAATACTGCGGGTTTCTGGCCGTAATCATTCTCGCTGATCACCTGCTGGACAATTTGCAGCCCTGAGGCTGCCTGGCCCTTTTCTGCCAGACAAACCGCCTTGCCAATCGCAGCCTCGAGTTTCTGATCCAAGGCAACCGGTGTATTGCCGGCGGAGCTGCCGACTTTTTCAAAACTCGCCAGCGCGGCATCAAAACTACCCTGCGCCAGCTGTGCACGCGCCTGGAGCACCAGCGCACGCATCTGGTAATCTTCCCACGGCGCGTTGGCAATGGCCGCATAATAGCGGGCCGCAGCCTCATAGTTTTCCTGGGACATCGAGAGGTCACCAAGAACCTGGGCGGCTTCATAATAGTGGTGCGTCTGGGGATTGCTTTTGATAAACCCCAGCAACGCATCGTGCGCCCTTTTCTTGTTACCGCTCGTCGACATCGCCAAACGAGCCGGAACGAGTGCTTTCAGGTACGCCACATCGCGTTTCACCAGGTCCCGTTTGACACTCGCCGGATCGAGCTTCTGCAGCAAAGCCAGCGCATCTTCATAGCGACCATTCCGAATTCGATCCCGGGCGGTCTTCAGTTCGTTGGGCTCATTTCCAAACACGACCTTGCGAATGGTGTTCACAGGAATTTCACGTTGCTGCCCCTTATCGCTAACCCGCAAGCTATCCCGACTCACGGAAAGAATGCTGCACCGCGTCGGCGTCCCACTCTCAAATACCTGGTCCTGGACCTGTGCCGACAACCAGGTGGTCGCGGTCAACAGCAGCAAACTGCAGCATACAAAGCACCGAGAGAAAACACGGCGGGACCTTCCGGAAGTAGTATCAGCAAGCCTGCCCAGCCGTGCTCTCTCTTTTGTGTTGCCTGGCAGCGAACCAATTGACATGTGAACCATCTTCGGACTCCTTCTCATTCGGCCACTGCTGACAAGCCTTTACAGTCTCGTCAACGGTAGCAATTCTCCAATTACTGCGACGCGGTTTGCCGTGGCCCCGCCTGCGCCTGCCGCGTTTTCTGACGGTCTTTAGGAAGGCCAACGACAGGTTTACCAGAGGCACGTTGGATCTTTCGCAGCAGGCCATCGTATTGCGGTCGCCACGTCTCATCCAACGCAAAAGATTCAACCGTCGCCAGCAGCGCCTTGCTGGCACTGGCGAGGCGTTTTTCCTTGAGTTCTTTCTTGCCCTGCTTGCCCAACGCGACCGCCCACTCATACAGACACTCAGACATGCGATACCGTGATTCCAGGAAGGCAGTCCGCAAGTTGGGATGCCGGTAGGTCACCTTGCCGATTCGCTGAAAGCCCCACACCGTATTCTTGCCACCCACAGGTCGGCCACCTGTCAACGCGCGTAAATAGAGGGTTTCCTTCTTGGGAAACCTGGCCCACAACTGGTAGGTTCGCGCCGCCTCCAACTGCACATTAACCAGCGAATTGCGCTCCTTGAGAATCGACTCCAACTGCCCCATACTCGCAGTGAATTTCCTCACGCGGCGGTAACATTTCGCCAATTGCAATGCAAAGCTGTCCCGAATTGCAGGTGTTAACTCAAAGTCGTTCTTGCCATCACTTTTCAGGATCCGTTCGTAAGTTCCAATCGCCAAAGTAAAGTAGCGCGTCGCGCTGTTGGATTGTGCCTTTCCCGCGTCGAGCGCCTCGCCCATCTTGGTGAATGTATCGGCAACCCAGTGCAAGACGTTCAATTCCGTGGCACCCTGACTGACTTGCTGCAAGAAGGTCTCAAATCCATCTGTCAGCTGCTGCCGTTTGGCCGCAGAATCGGCGAGCTCAATCTGCTGCTTAAGGTCTTTGGCAAGCGTCGCGTAATGGCTCATCAGCTGCGTCTGGCCATCGGCCGTGGCACCGACCGTCGCGTTCAAGTCCTCCATCACCTGCCGGGCCTTCTCAACGGCCCCCTTCGAGGATGCCGTGCTTCCCAACGAACCGATATAAGAGCTCAGTGCCGATTTATACGTCTCCGCGGCGAAGCCCTTGGTGGAGACCGCGGCGTGTTTCGCACGCACCAGCGTCAAAGGGCCAATTTGTTCATCTTCTAACAGCTCCAATGCGGCCACCGACTGTCCGGTCTGAGAATACACCTGCGCCAAGGAGAGTGCGGCAGTCGCCAACACGCCATTCACATTGCCCTTGCCACGCATCCGCTGGATGCCCGCACTCAATACCTGCTGCGCCTGTTCCCGCAACCCGTTCAGCTCCACTTTGCGCGCCGCCGGGTCAATTCCCGCGGGGACCACACCTTCACGTTGCCAACGGGTCAGCTGCTGGTTCTCACGTAAAAACTGGTACCAAATGGCGCGTCCCGTCTTGAGTTCCGCCGGCCCGCGTGCCTGGGAATCCTCCGGTATTTTCGCGAGGTACTCTCGAGCTTCAGCTACGTTTCCGTCCCGGATACTGAATTCAATCAACTGACTAACCGCGCCCTGACCTTCACTTGAATCCGCCCAATGATCGGCCAGGTACCGCGCGGCCCCCATCACGCGTCCGCGTTCAAATTCACGATCTTCGGTCGTGTTCAAATCATACAGCTGTCGATACGACCACATTGCCAGATTGGCACAATGACGCGCCGCAGAACTACCGGGAAACCGGCGGGCAACCATCTCACCCAACACGGCGGCCTCGTAGAAATCCTGCTTCTCGAAGTGCAAATAGGACAGCACATAGCGAGCCTGATTGACTTCTTCCGGAGGTGTGCCGGTCTCGGCCAATTCCAACGCCACGTTAAAATACCGAATGGCATCTTCCCGAGCCATGACAATGGTCTTGTTGGCATTCTCTACCTGCTTGACCAGTTCTTCCTTGCGTTTCGCATCGGTTTCCCCTTCGATCTGATCGGGAACCGTTTGCAGCACCAATTGCTGCGTACGCATCATTTCAGTCGCCTGCTTGGCCGCATCTGCGGCCTCGGCAAACGTCTTGGGGTCCGGCTTCGCATTGGGGTCGTACTTGCGACCTCCATACCGGGCTTCGAGCCGCTGGGCATCGTCTTTCAGTACGGAGGAAAAACGCGCGACGACACGAGCCTGTTTTTTGGCTTCATCGCGTGAGATCTTGATCTGCGGGTCCGCGGGGTCTTTTTTCTCCAGGTATTCGGAATAGTTGCCATGGGCGCGGGCCAGCGCAAAACGCAGCTGCAACCACCCTTCCAGATAGATTTCGTTCTGACGTGAGGAATCAATCCAGGTCGTCGCCTGACGAATTGCCTCCGCATACTTTTCCTCGGAAGGATCGAGCCAGCAGTCCATCGCCTCCAGCAGCGCTTTATTCTTCAGGCTGCGAAACGCATCCGAGTTGTCTTCGTTTTCGAGAATTTCAACGAGATAGCTGATCGCATCGGGGAATTTCCCCAGTTTTTTCTGCACGCGCCCCTGGTATAAACGCGCGTAGAGCCCCGCGACAAAACGCCGGTAGTTCTTGTAAATGGAATCGTATTCGGAAGAAGCCTCAGACAGCAGTTTAGTGCGCTCGGGTGCTTTCTCCTCATAAGTATCTGCCATCTCTTCCTGGATCACAGCGGCGACCAGCAACGTCTGTAAATACTGAAGCCGCGTCTCTTCGCGCAACTGGTGCTCAGGGGTGCCGGTCGGAATGACGGCTGGGTAGTTCTTCAACTTCAGGCGCAACTGGCCTTGGATCTTCTCGAACACGCCGCGTGCCTCGCCAAAGCGTTCACGTGCCGATGCCAGCAATTGCTGTTTTTGCTGGGCGTTACCAGGCCTCTCGGCGCGCAGCACCTGCAGTGTCCCTCGCTGCTCAAGCAACGTCCCCAGTTCGGACTCCGCTGCCGCCACTTTGGGATTTCCTTTGCGGGTATTAATGAACTGCTGGAGACTTTGCTGCGCACGGTTGAGTTGCCGCTCGCGCATGTCGAAATCGCGCTGCAAACCCGACAACTTGATCAGAATTCTTCCCTGTTCGTAAGGAATAATCTCTTTGATACGAACCGGTGCCAGCGGGCTGTCCTGCAGCTGCTCCAAATAGTCCAGTGCGACATCGTATAGTTGCGTTTCGACCAGCTGGTCGAGAAACTCGCGTGCAGGCTCACCCGCTTGGGCAAAGCTCACTGCGCAAAGCAGAACAATCAGGCAACATTTCGTCTTGACCACGCGCGTCTCCATTGGCGAGATCTCCTCCATCCAAATCAAACCGCACACTTGGGGCCGCGAGCACTTCTGAGAAGCGTCTCGCAACTTGCCTCTGCACTCTGCCATCCACAAAACTTTGAAATCACATTCCTTTGTACAAGCACGAGCCTGCATTTCCTACTCGGAAACCGGCTGACAATCCCTCAGCAACCGTGACACAGCAGACCTATGGCCTATTATAGCTATTCGCGAAATTGGGCAAAACAGGAAGCCGCCTCCAGACTCTCATCCAGGCAGTTCGATTGGTGCGTTTCCGTTGCCCACAGGGGTGGTCTCCACTACCGTCATGGGGCCAAAAAGTAGCTGACGTCATCCCCCCACATCGGTTAAGATTCAATGAGATTTGAGCTCGCACCAACCAACCCGTGAACAGAGTCAGTGACGTCCACCGAGGCACTTGCTGTCGCATGTCAAACGCTCCGGTGCCCAATGTACCGGTAAAATTGCGTCTCATCCCCCACAATCGACAGGACAGAGAGAAGCGGCATGCCCTCCTCCGCGAGACCGTCAGGCGATCCGGGACGGCCAGCTCCCCTTAGAACGCCTCCTCCGGATTATTTTTCACGACGGGTGCGATTCAAGATTTTCCTGCTGGTCTGCGTCTTTATGCTGGTCGTGGCGCTGATGGAAAAAGCACGCGATCCCAAAATGTACACCTGGATGGGATTTGACCGGGCCGGCAAAGCCACACGCAACCCGGTCATACCTGACGCGCCAACCGACAACCGGGTTCCGATACAACGTGATCCATCGACGAACGAGATTCCAGGACTGGTGCAAGGACCTCGGCAGCCTGAAACACCCTGGCAGCGGCCCACCGAGCGGCCAATGGATCGCTTGGGACAAGCGGAATCTCTTGCCTGGAACCATGTTTGGACTAGTTTGCAACGCGCCGACCGGGATACTCTGAATCGCTGGCTGGAACACGCGCAAACTGGCGGCACCTTTAACTGGAACGCCGGTAAAACACTGATCTCGCAGCTGGCGGAACACTGGTCAAGCTTTCTCAAACAACAACGTCAACTCCTCACCGAGCAGCGCGAGCAACTCGAGGTCGACGGACACAAAGAATGGACAGAGATCCTGGACCAGCTCCGGGATCTCTGGTCCGAAACCTACAGGCCAGCGCTCGACATGGCTGCCAGCGATGCCCCTTTGGCGACGCAACAACAACAGACACTCCAAAACATCCAGGACCGGATCGCAGAATTCGCCATCACAAAAGTCCGCGACAATACGCTCCACCGAGGGGTTGAACAGGAAGCCTGGTTTCATCTGCTGGATATCCTGCAACGCACACCAGAACCCATGCTGCAGGAACGTTCGACAGGCAACGCCAGCTATCTCCAGCTCTTTCAGCAACCGGGAGAATACCGCGCCAAGCTGGTTACAGTACGGGGTAGCGCACGGATGGTTTCACGGTTTCCAGCGCCCCGTAATCAGTATGGAATTGATCACTACTTTCGGATCACATTGAAACCGCAGGGTGGCCCGGACAATCCCATCTTGATCTACGCACTTGAATTGCCTACCCGGTTCCCGGTTCCCCAGGCACCACAAATGCATGTCAATGTGCGTGAGGAGATCGCATGTAACGGGTATTTCTTTAAACGCCTCGTGTTTCGCTCCCGGGATGGGCTGAGGACTGCGCCACTCATCCTGGCCAGGCTACCACGCTGGTACCCGGCACCAGTGAAACAGAGCGCGTCCAGCCCCAATCCAATGTGGATGTCAGTGGGGATCGCAGCCTGCCTGCTGATCGCAATCTCACTCGCCTGGCTGGCCCACAAACGGACGCAGCGAGTAGCCGCCAGCCACCAGCGCACAACCAGCCTGCCACTCAGCTTGTCCATCGCAGATGACGACCTGGGACCTACGCCAATAGAGACACTTAACCAGCTCGCTCAATCCGATTCCGAATCACGATCAATCGAGAACCCGCCCAGGCACTGATGGACACTCCTGCAAGTCGCCAACAACGCAAACACACACGGTCGTGGCGGTATGGCCGACGTCTCCATTTCTGGCGAGACATCGAGCCGCTGAAAGTAGCAAATTGGCTGCTGGTGGCTGCCCTGGTATTCCCCTTGGCCCACGTCCCTTCTCAAGTGCCAGCCCAGCCGCCAGCGACTTCCAGCTCGGAAGCCTCGATACTGCCGCTGCTTGGCAAGGCGCGCAGCCCGCGGGCGCAGCTGGCTCAGGCAGGAATCGACGACAGCCATTGGCATCAATTTGTCGATGGTAGCGCGTTGAGCGAAGCCGACGAAGAGACACTCCTGAAAATTCTGTTTCGACTGCCACGCCTGTTCTCTTCTTACGATCTCGAACGGATGGCCCACCAGAAAATACCCGTCGACATCACCGAGGAGCCGGACCCCCACCGTGGCAAGGTGTTGGTCCTGCAAGGAAACGCGGTCGCTGTCGAAAAAGTCAATTTGGTACCGAGACTCGCCCAGCTCTTCGAATTTAACCATTTCTTCCGGGTTCGTATTCAACACGAAAAGCCGCCGCATGAAATCGTCCTCTGCAGCCGCACGATTCCCCTGGGCTGGCAACGGCAGCCAATCAGCAACGAACCAGTACAAGTTCGGGGACTCTTTCTGAAACTCGGAGAAACGGTCGCTGGCCAACCCCAGCTCGTCTGTGCCGCTTCACGGTTGGCCTGGTTACCCTCACGTGCCAATCCGGCCACAGGCATTCGCAAAGAACTCGTACTGCTTGCCCAGCATGGCATGGACGCTGGCCTCTTTGACGCCCTGCAGAAAACCAATCGCCGCCGTATCCAGAGCGCTGACCGGGAGTGCTTTTACCAGCTACTGGCCACCAGCACACTGATCCCCGAAAAACAGCTGGCGCCGTTCGCCGGACCATTGAATCTGGAGACCATTCTGACACGTCCGGAAACCCAGCACGGCACGGTCCATCAGATCCGTGCCCAGGCGCGTCGGATCACACGTGTTGTCGTCACCGACAAGGACATCGTCGAACGCTATGGGATCGAGTACTACTACCAGATTGATGGAGCACTGCCACTCGGTCTCACTACGGTTACCACGGGAAAAAAACAACAAGCGAAGCGGCTGAAATACACCAATACGTATCCCGCCACCTTCTGCGTCAGGGAACTTCCCACGCGACTGGCCGCGATCGACCGGCGGCTCAGCTCAGGCCAGTCGACAACAGAAAACCTGAACGAAACCATCATTCTGAACGGGTGGTTCTTCAAGCTGTGGTCGTATCGTAGTCGCTTTACAGAAGCGTACTCCGAAAACATGCCCCAGGTGAGTCCGATGTTCCTGGCTGCGCGGCCACGACTCCCGCGTCCCCAATCCGGCTCCACGATTCCCGGATTGGTCGGAGGCAGCTTGTTTGTCGTCGCAATTGGGATCGTCTGGTTCCTGCTCTGGCGTTCTTCCCGGCGAGAATCAAGGCAATCTCAACGAGCGGCAAGCACGCACCGACCAGCGCACCCGACGGACCTTAACCAGCTGCTTGAAGACGTTTCCGCGCAACCCGACTTCAGCAATCTCGCAGAAGAAGCCGAGTGAGACGACTTACCTGCCTGGCAGGTAGCCGGCGCGCCCCCGATTCACTTGATCTCAACAACCAGATCAACAGTTTCGACTTTTTCACGCTTCTCAATTCTACGAAAGACGTCGACTTCAAATGGTCGCTTGATACTGTTACCCGCGACGTCTTCCAGCGTACTATCGATTAGCAGGCGGTATCTTCCCGCCTGCCATAACTGCTGGGGAATAAAACGCCAACGCGTCTCCTGCTGATCGACCTTGACTTCACCTACCACAGCCCGTCCCTGCGGGGAAACAACGGCGACAACCCGCTCTAGCATGGCATAGTCAAGAGGCGCAGGAAAACGCAGTATCAAAGGGCTTCGTGTGCCGGCCTGCGGCCCGTTGACCTGCCATTTTTCCGGGGCGGGCTGCCGGTGGTCCGGAGCGGTCGCCTGCCACAATCTACGTAACCCTTGCTTTAACGGACGTCCATTCGCATCCCTCCAGCGTTGACTAATCGTCAGCGTATAAACTTTCCCGTCTTCCAGAATCGGGCCCAGCTCTTCGCGCGGCTTTAGTCCCCGTTTGATGCGTCCCGGATCAAACAACACGGTCAGCCGAGTTCCGGTCGGATCCCATAGTTCTTCACCAACCTCCAGGAAAGGTAAATCGATCGCCGTACCGGCGGCATCCAGCAACTCGATGTGCCGGTACGAATCACCTTGCGTCATCGGCTGCGAAAACTGCAAATACAGCCTCAACAGATTCTCCGGAACACGGTCACCCGAGGGATAGAGCGACACCAGTTCCGCGGGTGGTGTTTTTACTGGCGGGATTTTCACCAACTGCCGTACAGCACGGCGTCCCTGCCAGTGGACTTCGTAGGACAACCCCGGGCGAAACGAAAAGCGAGGTGTAAACACGATTTCCCGGTCAGACCGAGCATACCGCCCCAAAACCGATACACGCTGCACCTTGCGCTGCGAGTTGACCACATAGACTGCCAGCAGCTTCCGCCAACGCATTTCGCGTTGCTCACAACGCCGGGCGAGCTCCACATCTGCGGGATCGGAGACAACTACTTTAACCTGGTACTGTGCCCCCCGTTTCACTAAATCGATACGCACCTTGGAGTGAACCTTGTCTTCGTCATCGGCCAACGAAGTCCCAGTCTGGACAACCAGTCCAAACACAACAAGGAGCGACCGGGCACACAATCGCAACATCCAATCACCCCTGAAGTAAAAGAAGAGGCGACCAGGCAACAGCGTGTCACCTGGCCGCCAAAACACTCAGTGATACACCGCAACTTGCCTGGTCACCGCGTATCAACGGGATACCATCGGTCAGGGCAACGCTACCGACTGCAGATTCTCCTGGCCGTTTTCTCCTTGAACCAGTACTAACGCCATGCTCTGATTCAGCCGATCCAGCTGCGTCACGCCTTTGAGCGATTTAATCGTCTCGTATTGCAATCCTGCGGTTCCACCACGGTCCACCCGTTTGGTGATTCCAGCAATCTTGTCAATATTGTCTGTCGTGACTTTCATAATGCCACGCGCATTGTTGGCAATCAAAATGTAGTCTTTCCCCTTGTCGCTGTAGACCACCATGTCGAGTGGTCGATTGCGATTACCCAATTCGGCAATCGTCGTTCCTTTAACCTTGCTTCCGGGCTTGAGGTCTGCAATCGGAAACTTGACCAGTGGCGTACAGGTATACCCGGCCAACAGGTAGGAAGCGCCGGCAATCTTGTAAGCGGCAAACGTTCGTACGGGAGACCGCGTCTCAAAAGCACCGTGTGCGCCATGGTAGATCTCGACGCTGGTTCCTTTGTCCACCTGCTGGAACGGGAACGGGATCGATCGCAGATTGGAGGCAAATTCCTCGTTGGACAAACCGGCCACAATCACACGACCATCGACAAATGCCAGGTCGGTAATCGACTGGGTCCGTCGATTGGATTTCCTGCCCCTGCGTTGCACTTCTCGATCTGCCGGAGCATTCGGTAACTGCGCGTGAGAGTGTTTGACGCCACTCAACTCGACGAGCGCCAAATCTCCCGCAGGATTGACCCGCAACAATACGGCGGCCGACTGCGGCCCGCTGCCGCGCATCACCGACATGAAAACATTTCCACTCGCCGGATTTACAGCAACGTCAATAACACGAACCTCGCGAGGTGTCGTACCCAACGCCGCAGCAATCTGCCCTCCCAGATTTTTCAAGTCATAACTCGCCTTGTCTGCATCACCGCTGCGATCCGCGGTATCCAAGGCATAAATCCTGGCCGCGAGCGGGTCACTCACAAACAACACGCCGTCAGGTCCAAATGCAAGTGGCCCCACAGAAGCCAGTTTAATATCGCCCTGCTTGAGCCCTTCCGTGAGATCTGCATTCGCCACAGCTACCAAAGCCATTCCCAGAATCAATCCCCGAATACTCTGACACAACATGACCACTCCCCTTTCTGATCGGAAAAGTCCATTGGCGTTTCACACCGCTCGCCATTATGGGATGCTGCGCAGGGCGTGCAAGTCAGCTAGTGCTTTCTCGGACCCGAAAACGGACAGCCGCAACCTCGGTCATCACAATGGGTCATATCGCAGCGGGTTGGCAAACTCGTTCCGGAGAAATACTTTTCGTGTTGGCTCACCACCGCCAGAGCGATATCCTGACGCTGCAACTGTTTGCTTTTGACTAGTGACAACGGCCGCCAATAAAGGGTGCCTGGTTACATGGATGAGATGAAACAGTCGAATTTCAAAAGCCTGAGTACTTCCAGCAAACCTCTTGCGGGTACAGTCAAATCCAAGCCGACGCAGCGTTTACCATTCGCAAATCGCCGTCGATCAACGCGTCTCAACCGTGCTGCGTGCCTTATTTTAATTGTCGGAGCCACACTCGTCGTCAACGTCGCAATTGGCGAAGAGACGCCCACCAAGCCACCAACTGACAAGAGCCTGTCAGCAATCCTGCGAACTCCCACAATGGGGGGAAAGCAGTTCTGGTCCGATCAGTTGATCCACCCTCCGTGGCGCATCCAGCGCCACGTGTTGACCGATGTCTGTCGTCTGTTGGATGGGTCTGACCGCGCCGTCACTTGGGGTAACTACCGTAAATGTCTCGAGGAATTCGAACAAGTCAAACGCCAACAGCAAGTGCCGTCCTTGAAACGCCGAGTGGTGCTCGTGCTGCATGGCGCCATTCGTTCCCGAAGCTCGATGGCCTCAATCTGTCAGCTCATCGAAAAGCAGACGGGCTATCTGGCAATCAATGTCTCCTACGCAAGTACCAGGGCCAAAATCTCCCAGCATGCGATTGCGCTGCGCAAGATCATTGAATACCTTGGACCCCAGGTCAAAGAAATTAACTTCGTCGCGCATAGCATGGGCAACTTGGTCATTCGACACTACTTGCAAGACCTAAAACTCCAACCAGGCAAATCCGCCGTGCCTCCGCGAATCGGTCGAATCGTGATGCTGGCGCCGCCGAACCAAGGAACCGAACTTGCGGCCCGCGTCAAAAACAACCCAATCTTTCTTGCGCTCTGGGGAGTCAGCGGAGGCGAAATGGCAACCTGGAAGACACTCGCACCGCGTCTGGGAATTCCAGAATGCGAATTTGGAATCATTGCCGGTAACCCGCTTCCTGACCAGCAGGGAAACCCGCTGATCGAAGGACCTGATGACCTAGTTGTGGGCGTGCAGGAAACTCAGTTAGCAGGAGCCCACGATTTCCTGGTACTGCCCGTTTCCCACAGCACGATCATGTACGACCAGCGTGTCCAGGATGCGACCTTGCGGTTTCTCCAACACGTTCACTTTCGTAGCCCCGCGCTGCGTCACCCTATTCCTGCCGTCGGACGGCCTGACCCCACGCTGCATCCCAGAGGTACACCATGACACCACTTCCACACATCGCAACGGCATTCACCTGCCTGATTGTGCTTGTGGCCGCTGATACAGGGCAGGGTGAGGTTCCGCTCCACCGCGATTCGGTAATCCAATTCGCCACACAACACGAATCCGCCACACTGCTCAAGAAGCGGGATCGCTTCGTAACTGCGATGAGCTCTTTTGATCGCCAGGCCAGGCTCCGGGTTTCGCGCGACGTCAGCGAGAAAGAATACCTCGAGTTTTCCAGCTCACAGGCCATTGCATGGAAACCAGAAGAGGTCGCACGCCTGACCCAGGTCATCAAGCGACTAGAGCAACGCCTGGCGACCTTCAAAATTCCATTTCCGAAACGCATCCTGCTAGTGCGTACCACTGGAAAAGAAGAGGGCGGCGCCGCCTACTGCCGCAGCAGTGGCATCATTCTCCCCAAAGGAAAACCAGGGCCTGACAGTGCCGCAGCAGAGCGACTGTTACTCCACGAACTGTTTCACATCCTGAGCAGCCATCAACGCGAACTCCGACACCATCTCTATGCACTGATTGGCTTCTATCCCTGCCAGGAAATTCAACTTCCCGGAGGATTGCGGGATCGAAAAATCACCAATCCAGACGGGCCTCGTATCGCATACTACGTCGAACTGGAGGAAAACGACAAAAAGCTCGCGGTCGTACCGGTACTTTATGCATCGGTCGATCGCTTTCCGGAAGGCGCGAAGAACTTCTTCCAGGTGATGCAGTTCAAGTTGATGCGCATCGTACGGATGGAAGACCAGTGGCAAGCCCACCTCAAAGACGGAGCGCCGACTTTTATTGAGGTCAACGCGCGACAAATGAAACCTGCTTCACTATTTGCGAAAATCGGCAAAAACACTGGGTACATCATCCACCCAGACGAGATCCTGGCTGACAATTTTGTCCACCTCGTACTGGACAAAAAGGATCTTCCCAGCCCGCAGTTAGTCCATGACATGCGTACATTGCTCTCGCCTGGCAGCCCCTGAATCCCAGAGCATAGACGGCATCAATCGATCTCGCCGTGAACGTGAATCACGACTTCCTGTCGGTGATCACGTGTGCCAGCCAATCGCACTTCAATGCGTGCTCCGTAGGATTGCACTTCGGCAATTTTGAACGACGCGGGGCTGCCTGCGACGTGATCTACTGTCAGGTGCGGAATGCTGTCCAGGGGAGGGCAAAAGGCAAGATGCACTGTCTGCGACCGCTCGTCAGGTGGAAAAAAGCTCCGACAATAGAATTCCAGTACCTCTCCGCCCTCTGCATTACGAGCGCGCGAAGATTGCTGAAAAACCGCTTCCGGCAGTTCCTCCCCCGCAACCGCCAAAGCGATATCGCGTTGCGGAATCTCCTCTCGTTCAGGAAGGGGAGTCCTCGGCACAGTTGGTAGTGTGTGCGTCGCTTGCCGAGTGGCCCAACGCCTCACACTCCACGCTCCCCAGCCGCCTTCACTCACCAACAAGGCACTCCAGCAAAGCACATTGGAACTGGCTGGCCAGCTACACAGCGCAATCGTCAGGCCAACGGCAGCAACTGGCGACAAGAGGAACGGAAACGCGACCCCAAAGCGCAACCACGACCTGCCCGCCTGCTGGGCAGCAAACAGACGGACAGTTGCCAATGCGAGCAGCGTCGCCATGGTCCCCAAACGCATCGAAGAAGCAGGCAACGAAGCCAGCGCCCCTCCGTACCTGCGCAAAACCAGGAATCCCGCCAACGCGACCATTGAAAACAGTGTCGCGAAAACAGTCGCAGCGAAAATCTCTTCAAAATATCCAGGACGGCGCAGTGCTCGGGTGGGATTCACGTCCATGATTTGCGGCTACGCCCCCGGAGGCCTTCCACCACCTCCGGTCGGTGACTCTCAAGTGGATGTCGATGAGAAAAGGCCTGCCAGTTCTTCGGCACGACTGGTGTCTTCCCAGGTGAATTCCGGCTCGCTACGCCCGAAATGTCCGCCGGCAGCAGTTTGCCGAAAAACCGGGCGGCGCAATTTCAGATAGTCGATAATCGCGCCCGGAGTCAATGGAAAAAAGTCGCGAGCCACTTCGCAAATGCGCCCGTCATCAACAGTGCCCGTTCCCAGTGTGTCCACGTACACACTGACGGGCTCACTGACGCCGATTGCATAAGCCAGCTGGACTTCGCAACGCTCCGCAAGGCCAGCCGCAACGATCGTCTTGGCAACATGCCGTGCCATGTACGCTGCACTACGATCAACCTTTGTGGGGTCCTTGCCGCTGAATGCGCCTCCACCATGTCGCCCCCAGCCACCGTAGGTATCGACAATGATCTTGCGTCCTGTCAAACCACAATCACCATGGGGCCCACCCGTAACAAACCGGCCCGTCGGATTGACATGAAAGATCGGCTCATCGCCAGCCAACGATTCCGGTAGCAGTGGCTTTACGATCTGGCCCTTGATGTAATCCTGAATTTCGTCCAGCGTCACATCGGGCGTGTGCTGGGTAGAAACGACCACCGTATCAATCCGCACTGGCTGATTGCCGTCATAGGCAACAGTCACCTGACTTTTGCTATCTGGGCGCAGCCAATCTACATCAGCGTTCCTGCGAGCTTCAGTCAAGCGATTGAGAATACGATGCGAGAGCGCAATGGGCATCGGCATCAATTCGGGCGTATCACGACAGGCAAATCCAAACATCAACCCCTGATCGCCTGCACCGATCTCCTTGCCAGACTGGGAATCTTCGTCAACACCTTGCTTGATATCAGGGCTCTGCCGATCCAATGACACCATGACCGCACAGGTGTCTGCACAGATACCCATATTGTCATCGGTGTACCCGACATCCCGAATTACGTCGCGGACCACGCGCTGATAATCCAGCCCTGACTGGGTCGTAATCTCACCCGCAATGATCGCTAAACCGGTTGTCACCATGGTTTCGCAAGCAACCCGGCTCTGGGGATCACCCGCAATACAAGCATCCAAAACACCGTCGGATATCTGGTCAGCCAGTTTGTCCGGGTGCCCCATACTAACCGACTCACTGGTAAACAAGTATTTGCCCACTGCCACCAATCTGGCTCCTTCAAGTACGAATGGTCGCTGCCCAGGTTGACCCCGATCAACTGCGATGCGAAAGGTTCGCATTATAGTGATCCGACTGGATTTACACCAACGTGCCGCTCTGCAAGTCACCACGATGGAGCACATTCGACGGCCAGCAGCGACCGGCATCCTGTCAATATGGCCTCTGTGACTCGTCGAATATTCAGGCCGCTGCGGACCCCCTGTTTACCGAACCCGCTGACGCCCGGCCGAGCAGATCAATCGTCTTCACGGTTGCTCCCAGGTTCTCCACAACCAGCCCCTGCGCACGTCGCCCCAGCGATTCTGCGTACACAGGATCCTCAAGACAACGCTCTACAAATTGACTTAATTCATCGGTACTGGCGACGACAACCGCCGCCTCTCGTTGCAACATCGCCTCAACCACGGCACGGAAGTTGTGCGTGTTGGGTCCAAAACAGACGGCTGCACCATAGGCCGCCGGTTCAATCATGTTCTGGCCACCACGAGAACCAAAACTGCCGCCCACGAACGCAATCTGAGCGAGCCCCCACCAGGCGCCCAATTCACCCACACGATCGACCAGCAAAACCCCAGATGCCGGAAGGCGCGAGCCCGGCAGCTCGGACCGACGGACCCACGGAAGACCGCTGTCCTCGAGTACATCAGCGACTTCCTGAAAACGTTCCGGGTGTCGAGGAACCAGGATCAAACGCAGCGATGGATGGTGTGCGCGGAGCTTTCGAAAAGCTGAAATCGCCGCCGCTTCCTCGCCCCGCTGCGTACTCCCTGCCAGGAACACTAGATCCCGTGACATTAGCCCTGCCAAACCGCCAAGTCGCCGCGTCGTAGCATTGTCCCGGTCCGTCTCGGCACCATCAAACTTCACTGAGCCGGTAACCTGTACCGTATGCGAGCGTGCACCTAATTCGATAAACCGAGCCGCGTACTCCTCATTCTGGACCGCCAACAGGTCAATCGACTGTAACACCCGCGAAGTCCAGGGACGAATCCACCGATAACCACGCATACTGCGATCACTCATTCTCCCGTTGACAACGGCAATACCGACGTTCCGCCGCACCGCCGCACCAATCAGGTTCGGCCACAACTCCAATTCGACCAGCACCAACAGGGAAGGGCGAATGCGCCGCATCGCGGCCGCTACCGCCCAACTAAAGTCCAGCGGAGCATAGAACACGGCTTGATCCGGAAATCGCTCCAGCGCCAGTTCGTACCCGGTGCGAGTCGCTGTCGAAATACAGACCACACTGTGAGGCTGACGCCGCTGCCATTCCGCCACGAGCGGCCGCAACAAGTTCACCTCACCCGCACTGACAGCGTGAAACCACACGGCATCGCCAACGCCGACACGCCGCGGCACCCATCCGAGTAGCCGGGCACTCCAACCCTGACGATATTTTCCATGGCGCAATGCGACCCAGAGAAATCGCGGCGACAGCGCCAGCAGGAGCACCACATATAGCAGATCGTACAAATACCGCATCACAGAGACACCATCACAATAGATCGATCACATCCTGGAACGCACCAGATCTCGTTACAACCGGTGAAAAGGATTCTCTTGAGAAATGTCATTCAGGACAAGAGATATCCGCACTCCCAGCCACTGGGACTCATACACCGGCATCCTTGTCACTATGGAGTGATTTGCTTAGGGTGACATTTGCCCCGCCGCAGCGGCTTTGGGCCCAAGATTGAAAATACACCTGATGGAGGAGATACACGAAGATGGCTTTCGATCTGAGCGGACGGGTGGCAATTGTTACCGGAAATTCAACGGGCCTCGGCAAGGGAATCGGACACGCACTAGGACTCGCCGGGGCACGAGTTGCCGTCAATTACCAAAACCAGACGGAGCGTGCCCAGGCCACGCTGGAAGAATACCAGGCAGCCGGAATCGAAACAGTCCTCGCTCAGGCGGACGTAACCACCGAGAAAGGTGTCGACCAGCTCTTCGACACCGTTGAATCGACCCTGGGCCACGTCGATATCCTGATCCCCAACGCAACCTGCGAGCAGCCTCAACTGCCTATTGAAGAATACGACTGGGACTTCTACCAGAAAATGATCGACTTCTTCCTGAAGAGTCCCTACCTGCTCGCCCGGCGGGCGTTGCCCATCATGAAGCAAAAACAGCAGGGACGCATCATCAACATCGTCAGTGAAGTCTTTCATCGCAGCGTGGCGCCGTTCAGTGCCTATGTGTCCGCAAAAGGAGCACAAATTGGCTGGACGCGGAGCATGGCGACCGAATTGGCACCGCACGGCATCACCGTCAACATGGTTGCGCCAGGCTGGATTCCCGTGGAGCGCCACGCCGACGACCCACCCGAACAAAAACAAGCCTACCTCGATCAGATTCCGATGGGACGCTGGGGCCAGCCCAAAGACATCGGCGACACCACTCTGTTCCTGGCCAGCGCTGAAGCGTCCTTTGTCACAGGGCAGACAATCTGTGTTAACGGCGGACTGACACCCTGGTAAATCGCGCCGCCAGAGAGCCAAATTGGCCGACTGCGCGCAAAAAAAAGCACCCCACCCAGTGAGCGAGGTGCTTCTGATCAATACGATCTACAGCCCAATCATTAGCGGTTCACACCCGTCGGGCTGGTGGTTGTACGAGCTGGAGCAACCGGTGTTTGCAGTGATGTTGACGGCTGCAGCGTGCCTCCAGTACTACCCGGGCGATACTGACCAGCGGTCGGCGCCCATGGCGTTGACGCGGAAGCCGGCTGCGTCAAGTTCTGATCTGCTGCCGGGGCTGTGATTGCCCGACCACCTGTGGCAGTCGCAGCGGGTGCCGTGGCCGTATAGGCCGCCGCCGCACCAGTCGATTGGTAGCTGGGTGTGGGCGCGGGAGCCGGCGCGTATCCACCACTCCCGGAAGCGGTACTTTTATACCCGCCAGGGCTACGCCGGTAAGTTCCCGGTGCTGTCGCCGCAGTACCGCGTGAAAGAGCGCTACCTCGCAATGAGGAAGGACTGTTCATCGACGTGTTCATCGAGCGGGCAGTGGGCGCGGTCACCGATGACTGGGTGGTGTAGCCAGGAGTCGCCGGCGTGGTTGTCGCAGGCGTGGTTGTCGCAGGCGTGGTTGTCGCAGGCTGAGTTCTGTAGGCAGGGCTTGCCGGCTGGTACGGCGGCGTGGCCGTTGAAGTGGCCCCCGGCGCTGTGCGTCCGTACGGTGCAGTCTGACCAGTAGTCGCCTGCTGCCCCGCGGCACCATTTTGTGGATAGGGACTTGCCACGGCAGTCGTACCATAAGCCGCGGCACTCGGTCCGGAACCATAAGTATTCGCGGCAGGCTTTGCACCGTACGGGCTGGTGGACGTTCCCCGCGTGACTGGCGTATACGGGTTGGTTGCGGTCGCGTTGGTGGCTGGCGTGTACGGGCTGGCGGTCGTCGCGTTGGCAGCCGGGGCGTACGGGCTCGTGGCGCGGGTCGCGGCAGTTGCCGTATAGGGGCTGCCAGAAACGGTCGCGCTTCCAGTTGCCTGCTGGCCAGCGGCAGTCGTTGCAGTTGGTGTTGCAGCGGAACGCGTCGGGTACGCTTGATAAGGATTATTCGCAGCGGTGGGCGTTGCAGCAGGCGTGCTCACAGGCTTGGGTGTCGCTGCGTAAGAAGGAAGCGGAGTCGCCTGCGCGCTAGCCGCCTTCGTGTCTTTGCTACCACCGAACCAACTCGGGGTCTGGCAACCTGTCAGTGAACAACCCGTACCGATCAGCAGAATCGCTGCCAGTGTGGACCTTGAATTCAATACTCGCATGACAACTGAGCCCTTATTTTTATTGAGCCACCAAAGACTCGCGGCATCCTGTTTTTCACCCAATACCGCGTTATGAACAAATTGAACGTCAGCCAATGGTTGGACGTCTGTCCGCCAGATGGACGCGCCAACGATCCCACACAAACCATTTCGGCTTACCGATCCGTACAAATGAAACAATCCCTAAAGATTCACCAAACCGATCAACCGCATCTGATGGGTGGACTGGCTGGTTCGAGGAATCAACAGGAAGCGGCGGGATATTAGGAGGGGTAAAGGATCCAGTCAATGTCAATTCAGATCTACCGCCTCACCAAGATGCCAGCACTGACATCACTCGGGACGCCGAGGCATCCATTCCGCAAAACCCACCAATTTACCGTCAGACAACTGCACCCCAGGACACGCACCAGTCGCGCCACTGGCAGGATAGCGAGCGAATCATCCGACGGACTACGAGGAACAGCCGCTCCCCGCTCCCGCAGGTTGACAACCCCTGCGATTCTGGGAGGATCGCCGCGAACCAGACAAGTGGTGCCGCCTGGCGGCGCTGGGAACCAGAAGTTCCCGGTGTTTTTTTTCGACGTCAGCAACCACACCATATGATCCGTGGCAAAAACCGATTACTTGCGTAACGCCGTCATCTGGTGGTGAACACCGCGGAGCCCTGCAGGGCCTGAGATCTACCTGGAACACATACAGAATCTGAGATCACCGATGACACAAGAAGGACCGATCGTCTCACTGTTGCCTGGTGCCACCGAGATTTTATTTGGGCTCGACCTCGCGGAACGCGTTGCTGCAGTCAGTCATCAGTGTGACTTTCCGCCCGCGGTAGAAAAACTCCCGCGGGTGACCAACTCTCGAGTCGACAGCCACCAGACCAGTCGCGACATCGACCGACAAGTCCATTCATGGGCCACGCAAACCACGGCTCTGTATCGCCTCGACGAAAAGCGAATCCGAGCCCTGCAGCCAGGACTGATTATCACGCAAGCCCACTGCGATGTGTGCGCCGTGCGTTACCAGGACGTCGAACATCTGGTGCATAGCGCACCTGAATTGCAACACACCAGACTACTTGCGTTGCAGCCCACCCGACTTCCGGAAATTCTTGCCGACATTCAACGCGTCGGTGAGGCCACAGCAACAGAAGCCAGGGCCGATCGCTGGCAAACACAGCTGCAGCAACGATTACAGACCATCCGGAATCTGGTTCGTATGGCCAGTCGACGCCCCCGCACGGTCTGCGTCGAGTGGCTCGACCCCCTGATGCTGGCTGCCAACTGGACTCCTGATCTGATCCAAGCCGCGGGCGGCGAAAATGGTCTCACCCAGGCAGGCCATCACAGCATCTACAACAACTGGGAGGATGTGCTGGCATTTAATCCGGACGTCCTGTTGATTGCCCCCTGTGGACTCGACTTGCCACGCACGCTGGCAGAGCTACCACACTTCACTGCACAACCGGGATGGGCCTCCCTGCAAGCCGTGCAACAGAGACAGGTCTTCGCGCTGGACGGCAACACCTATCTCCATCGGAGTAGTCCCCGCATCGTCGAAACGATTGAACTCCTGGCACACCTGCTACACCCCCATCTCTGCCCAGCTCCGGACAACGCTTCCCACGGGAAACCCATGTGGCAACAGATCTGACCTCAATCACTGCAGCCCGGGTGCGACTCGGATTAATCGATCAGCCAGGGTCCTGGCTTTTCGATGAACTCGCGCAGCGTATTCAAGAATCGTGCAGCCGGTCCACCGTCGTGCACACGGTGGTCAAACGTGAGACTGAGTGAAACCACAAATCGCGGCAAAACCTGCTCCCCGACCACGACTGGCAGCTGGCGAATCCGTCCAACGCCCAGTATCGCTGACTGGGGAAGGTTGATAATCGGTGTAAATGCATCCACACCATAATTGCCCAGGTTGGAAATCGTAAACGTTCCTCCCTGCATCTCGTCTACTGTCAGCGCGCCGCCCCGGGCCTTTTCTGCCAACCGACGCGTCTCCACAGCCAATTGACGCAACGAGCGTGAGGGCACGTCACGAATGACTGGGGCCAGGAGCCCTTGATCGGTATCAATACCGATGGCAATGTGCACGTCACCAGGCACCCACAGGGTGCCGTCCCGCCACTGGGATTGCAGGTGCGGATGACGACCGAGCGCCAACGCAGTCAACTTGATTAGGATATCGTTGTATCCTGGCACCGATTCTTTGCTATCACCGGCCGACCGAAACTGGCCACGTAGATTGACCAGATTGGTCGCATCCACTTCGGTGTGCAGGGTGACGGCCGCCGTTTCACTCGTCGCTGTCGACATTCGCTGGGCAATCGTCTTCCGTAAAGGACTGATTCGATCGCTGCGCCCGGACTCAGCAGGTGTCCCGCCACTCGTCGCCGGCACCTGGCTCGCTGCGGCGCGAACATCACACTCTCGAATCCGACCTGTCCGCCCGGTCCCGGCAATCTGGGTCCAGTCTATTTCCAATTCACGTGCCACTCGCCGCGCACGGGGACTAATTGCTTTACCACGCCGGCCGACGCGGGCTGGCGATTCAGCTGGCGACACGGTCTTCTCCGCGGCCTGCCGTACATCCGCCGCAGAAATACGCCCTCCACTCGCCGTACCCGACACCTGCTGCAGATCCACGTCCAATTCACGCGCCAACTGCCGAACTGCCGGACCGGCAGCGGCAGGTTCCGACGCAGTAGCAGCGGACGGAGCTGGCAGCTCCGTGGGCGGTGCTTCGCCAGCGGCAAGCAAATAACCCAAGAGTTGCCCGACCTGAACTGTGTCTCCCGGTTGCGGAGCACCTGCGGGTAGCGACAAGACGCCACCATCAAAGGACTCCACCTCTTGCGCTGCCTTTTCGCCCTCCAGGACAAACAGCATGTCACCTGGCACGACCTCCTCACCCGGCTGCTTCAGCCATTCGCCGAAAACACCTTCCTCCATCGACCAGCCAAGGCGGGGCACTACGATTTCAATGGCCATATTGGGATCACTCTCACCATCTACCCTGCAAATGCGCGCTCGTCACTCACTCCGCAACCAGCGTCTTGATCGCCTCACGTATCGCCTCTTGAGTTGGCACCACGGCCTGCTCTAACGTCGGACTATAGGGGGTCGGCGTAAAAGCGCCGTTCAAACGCCGAATCGGAGCATCCAGGTCATCAAATGCGTCATCTGCGACGCGTGCTGCAACCTCCGCTCCCAGGCTATACGGCCCAAAAGTCTCATCGACAATCAGCAACCGTCCAGTCTTGTGAACCGACTGCAAGACCGTATCGGTATCCAAAGGCGAAACGGTGCGGGGATCGATCACTTCGACGGAAATCCCCTCTGCAGCAAGCGCCTCAGCTACCGCCAGCGACTCGTGCACCATGCGGGCCAGCGCGACCACCGTTACCGCCGTTCCCTCACGGGCAACAACCGCCTTGCCGAATTCAATCTCATACTCCTCATCCGGCACTGGCCCTTTGACTTGCAACAGCTCGCGATGCTCCAGAAACATGACCGGATCATCACAATTGAGTGCCCGTTTCATCAGCCCCTTGGCATCGAATGGCGTCGACGGAACCACGACGCGAAAGCCTGGAAAGTGCGCGTAAAGCGGATAATAATTTCCGGAATGATGCGTCGCCGCGGAATGACCGATGCCAATGCACCCACGCAATAGAATGGGCATCTTGATACGGCCGCTACTCATGTATTGGATCTTGGCAATCTGGTTTACCAGCTCACCCACGGCATCCATGATAAAGTCGGCGAACATGAAATCGATGACCGGACGCGCACCAGTCATGGCAGCCCCACCGCCCAAACCGACAAACCCCCGTTCACAAATCGGTGTATCGCAAAGACGTTCTGGACCATAGAGATCGTACAGGCCCATCGTCGTATTGAAATTACCACCACGTTTCCCAATACCTTCCCCCATCACAAAGATATGTGGGTTCTCCCGCATCTCTTCAGAAAGCGCTTCGTGCCCCGCCTCGACATAACTGATCTCCCGTACATCCGTGGCACCGGCAAGTGGATTCTGGTTCACAATTGGAGATCGCGGTGGCGCAGGCTGCTCACAATAAACGTGTCGGGTCACACTGTCGGCACTTGGATAATTACTCTCCTCCCCAAACCGATGGGCCTCAGCAATGGTCTCGCGCACTTCCGCTTCGATCACGTCCAGGTCGTCCGCCTCCACGATCCCTTCCTGTAACAGGTAGCCTCGCAGGCGTTGAATTGGGCAACGCGTTTTCCACTCAGCGACATCGTCTCGAGTCCGATAAGAGAAATCCCCCATGCCTTCGGCGTGGGCGCGGGTTCGATAAGTCTTGCACTCAATCAACGTCGCTCCTTCCCCTCGCCGCGCGCGTTCAATCGCTTGCCCCGCGACCTCATAGATCTCCAGGACGTTGTTGCCATCCAGTTCGTGTCCTGGGATCCCGTAGTTTGCCGCACGACGTCCCACATAGGGAATCCCACTGGAATAGGCAAATGGCACTTCAGTAGCGAATTGATTGTTCTCGCAAACCAACAGCACCGGCAGGTCCCAGATGCTGGCCATATTCAGGCCTTCATGGAAAGCACCGTTGTTGACTGCGCCGTCGCCAAAAAACGCGACGGCCACCTGGTCGGACTTCTGAATCTTGAAACTGTAACCGCCACCGCAGGCCTGCAGGATGCAGGGGGCCACAATACCGCTGGTGCCCATCATCCCAATTTCCGGCTTGAACAAGTGCATACTCCCACCGCGCCCCTGGGAGCACCCCGTCTCACGACCGTAAAGTTCGGCAACCAGTTCGCGTGGTGGCATCCCTTTGGCCAGCGCGTGACCATGACCACGGTGGGTGCTGAAAACCACGTCATCTGCGTTCAGATGCGCACACACGGCCGACGCGATCGCCTCTTCACCCACATACGTATGGCAAGCTCCATGAATCAAGCCACGCTGGTGGGATTTCGCCAACTGTTCTTCGCACTGCCGAATTACCTGCATGCGCCGGTACAAGTCCGTCGCCGTAGTCTTGTCTAATTGACGTTCTGTTGTGCTTGCCATAATGCTAGTCCCACCACTGTGCGTTTGCCTGGCGGCTCGATCCTGGCCGCCCTGGTCTTCTCGTAACGTCCTATTATATCTCGAATGCCCAACCTTCCAATCACGTGATCGTCCCTGCACAGCAGACCTGACAACCATGCAGCGCGCAGGGTTCCACTGAAACCGCTTGTGGAAATCTTCCGACCACTGCAGGGGGGCGTCCGGACGGCACCCTAGCCATCTACCTGCCGACAGAAAGCGACAATCTCGTCGGTGTCGGTCAAATCACTTGGGGCCGCACCTGAGGAAGCTACTTCCGCCTCGCCTTCGTCCGCCGGCTCTTCTGCAGTAGCATCCCCGTCCGCCGGCGCCTCATCCGCCGGCGCCTCATCCACCGACTCTGACGCCACGGGCTCAGCAGCAGCATTTTTCTCAGCGCGTGCCGCGGCCAACATCTGTTCCACAGACATCTGGCTGGGGTCAACCTTGGCGGGAGCTGCTTTGGGCGCCTCGGCGGGAGCCGCGGGCTCGGCAGCAGCATCCGCATCGACCGTCCGCGCGGCTTGCAGCTGCTGCGCGATGCCGTCTGCTGCGTCATCTTCACCCTCAGCCGGAGCGGCTGCGGTGGTTCCACCTGACTTTTCTCCGCGGGCAGCCGCCAGCATGTCCTCGACGGACATCTTGCTGGGATCCATTTTCGCAGCGCCACCACTGGCAGCGGGTGCCGCCGACGCGGGTTCCGCTGCAGGTGCCGCGCCACCTGACTTTTCTCCGCGGGCAGCCGCCAGCATGTCCTCGACGGACATCTTGCCGGGATCCATTTTCGCAGCGCCACCACTGGCAGCGGGTGCCGCCGACGCGGGTTCCGCTGCGGGTGCCGCGCTACGAGCTGCTGCCAGCATCTCAGCAACCGACATTTCGCCACCCGCTGCCGCAGGTTTCTCAGCAGCCGGCTTTTTTGCTTTCGGCTTAGCAGCCGCTTTTTTTGCTTTCGGTTTGGCAGCCGCAGGTTTCGCTTTTTCTTCCGGTGCCGGTGGATCGACGACTTTCAAGTAATCAATGTCGATGTCGTACCAGCCGATATTGCTGTCACCCTCGAACTCAACCAGGGCTCGGCCACTCATGTTTACGGTGCGCACCTGGCCGGCACGTCCCTGAAATCGCTGCAGCTCCAACACCGCCTCATCGACCGCCACATACTTGTCGGTGTATTCACTCTTCAGCTTTTCAATATGCTCAAAAACCATAATCGCCCTAAGCTCCCAACGGTGGCCGAACCAGGGCGGACCAATCCTGACAGGAGCCCTGGCAACAACGTATTGTGCTCGCACGGAGCCGTTTATTCAAGACGGACTCCGGGGCGAAACGTCAGCGACGCCGGGAGCAGGAACTGCGACCTGGCCTTGTCGCCTCCCCCAAACCTGATAATCGAGGCTCCACAGGCCCCTGTCTGCCTTTTTTGCCAGCTTCAAGCCACGTCGCTCCAGAGCGTCCGGGGTCCTAGGACGATGCCAGATCACGTTGCAGGCAGGCCATCACGAGCACACAGGACCTGCCCGTCTGGGAACCGTACATGTCGACAGCCACCGCCCGTGGTGCTGCGCCGTCACTCCAGTAACTGTCTGGCCAGTTCCAGATCCGCTGGCTTGTCCACATCCATACCTAATTCAGGATAGGGCGATAAGGCGATCCGCAAACGAATCCCAAGACGCTCACTGATCGCCTCCTCAATTTCCGGCAAACTCATGTCCGAGTGGCAACCAATCAACTCCAAAAACCGCTGCGGATCCTTGCGATGCCTGCGAATCGCAACCAGTTTCGGCATAATAGAAAAAATGTGTTTGAATCGCCGCACGTAGTAAATGGTCGTACCGGTAAGCTCCATGCCGGCAACCGGCAGGTACGTCCGCTCCGCAGGCAAGCCAGCCTTTTCAAACGCCGACCGCTGTACATAGTGCAGGACCACGTCGGCTTCATCGTTGGCAATCTCAGCCAGCGTAGATTCAACAATTTCCGGCGTCAGAAACACCGCGTCACAGAATGAAACCACATACCCAGGGTGATCGCTTCTGCCCCCGTACAAGCGATGCTTAACATAGGTTACTGCGTGCAACAGATTCTGCACTACGTTGATACCGGTAAAGAGCCGTTTGCGCACGTACTGCATGGCCTCCAGCTCGTCGAGACGAGACGAACCGACTACAACGATTTGATCGACGTGCGAGCATTTGCGAAATACACCAATCACACGTGACAACATCGGTTCACCATGAATCGGGATCAGAGCCTTCTCCTCGCAACCGGTAGGTTCGTAGAGTGGCCCTCTTTCACCGCCTGCCAGGAGTATCACATTAAACGGTGTCATCGTAGGAGGATCCGTTTCTTGGTTTGAGTGACAGCGTCCAGTTTCCGGCAGTCAAGGTGCAACCCGGCCCCCAACTCCAGTGGAGTAGCGAAGGAAACCTGACTGCGACGCAACCGAGGTGCACCGGTGACAAAAGAGCGCGCATGCAACAGGCGGTGAGAGTAACCCTGAACGTAAAGATGCTCTCGATGCGCGGCAGCAAAATGGGCGCCAGCAGTTGCCAGGATCGGCGTCTCGCCCACCATGGCTCCCAGGGCAAATTGCAGATCGTTCCGCGCGCCGGTAAGGGCCATGTGCGATGTCAGCAGCGGCCCCCCACATTTCGAGAGCCGCAAATTAAGAATGTCGAATGCACCAACTTGCAGAATCCGTGCCAGTGATTTCATACAAATCAAACTCTCGTCCGCAATCAATGGAATGGGAGTACGTTTTCGCAACCACGCATAAGCATGGTAGTGCTCGTCGTCCAGGACGGCCAATCGGTTCACCTGCCCAGACTGCGTCGTGACCGCGTCGCGCCACTGCAACGGCTCTTCGACAGCCCAGACATCCCATTTCTGAAACAGCTCCAGCTTACGAATTGCCGTAGCGCGGTCCCACGCTCCATTCGCGTCAACGAAGACACGTACCTCAGAACCCATCTTGCGGCGAAACAGTCGCAATCGCTGTTCGTCCATTTCATCCCCCACCTTCAACTTGAACTGCCGTATTCCCAACCGGCGATAAAGCCACATCAGGGCTTTCATTTTCCGTGTTCCACTCATGCCAATCGACGCCGAGTAGGTCAATGGTTCGAGCGACCGAGCGCCAGACCAACGTGCCAACGGCTGTTCCATCTGCTGGGACCAGAGATCCGCAGCGGCGGTATCCAACGCACAGAGCGCACATGAAGGAAATGGCCCCGTATGGGATTGCAACAACGCCAGACGCTGCGCCAGTTGTTGCTCTGGATCAGGAGCCCGCCAATCGAATGCAGCGATCAACCACTCGGCGTCCGCCAGGATGCTCTGACAGGTCTCTCCGGTGACGTACGTCCGCGGCACCGCTTCCCCTAGACCAACACGTCCTGATTCGTCACGCGCCACACAGACGATAGCCCGCAGGCCGCGGTGCTGGTGCGCTGCGTGACCGTATTGAAACCGATATGGCAATGCGATCTCGCGCAACTCAAACTCACACAGTGTGGCCACACCTGCACGCTACCTTTCCAGAAGAATCCACTTTCCAGAACAAACCAAACCTGACACCGACAGAGCACTAGTTCTAGCATGTTTTGGAGATAAATCGCGGTTTACCCCGGCATCCAGTGCACCCCAAAAACGCGGCTCCGAAGCGAGGGACCTGGCACCTCACCAAACCAGCGACTTTAGCGCCAGCAATAGCGAAACGACCAGCAGATAACCTCCCAGAAGCCGTTTGACAACGGGCACAGGGATCCGAGTCGCCAGACGACCGCTGCCGAATGCCGCGATGGTCGACGCCACCGCAATCATTCCACCAGCCTGCCAGTTTGCCGTCTGCGCGATCCCATGCAATACCAGTCCTGGTACCGCTGTCGCCCCCATCACCAGTATCGAAGTGCCGATGGCCCGTTTGACGGGCATGCGAAAAGCGATCATCAAGACAGCCCCAATAAAGAGCCCCCCGCCGCCTCCCATGACTCCCATGATCAGCCCGATGACGAATCCCAGGACAATCACAACTGGGAGCGGCGGTTGTCGCGTGGCCCTGGCCGTTTCCTGTTCCATGCTTCGTGAGAGTGTAATCCGCACCCCGGCTGAAAACAGAGCCACCAGCATCACCGTTTGCAACCAGGCGTCTGGTACACCTGCGGCCAGGTGATGCCCAGCAAGCACACCCACTATGGCGGGCAACGCCATAGTGGTCGCCATACGCTGGTCGATGAGCTGCCGTCGCCAGTACGGAATTACGGAAGTCGCCGAATTCACCAGCGTCACCAGAAAAGTCAATCCAATCACTTCCCGGATCTCACAACCGACCATCAACAGTGCTGAAATGAGGATGGACATACCCGACGCGCCCGTCAATCCGGTCAGGCCGCCGGTCGCCAATCCAATCATCACAAGCAGTAATACTCTTGCCGCAGAATCGACTTCCATTAGAGTTTCTCCTGAAAACTCGTCCAGCGGTGATCCGGAGATCGCGCGTTGGCAGTCTGCTTGATGTGCCACCGTACCCGGAAGCGCTGCGGCCAACCAGAGCTACCGGAAACAGTCCGGAACCCGCAGGACCCCAGTTGGGCACGACCACATCAACTTGCGCAGCGAACCAACTCGAAAACCTGATTCAACTTGTCTTAGCAAGGAACGGCCTTTAGGATTGGGAAGAATGGCGTCTGGCCAAATGCCAGACGCAGCGTCACGCCGCCGAATATCTGCATGCCACAGGTGGAACCATGCTTTCGATCTTCGATCGCAGCGGAAAATTCCCACGCCGTCGACTCCTCACTGCCGGTGGCCTCGGACTGGGCAGTCTGTCACTTCCCGCGCTCCTGGCGGCGCGCGGTGCACGGCAACGTGCACCCCATGCAGTGACAGGAAAATCCGTGGTTTTCTTGTTCCAGCAGGGTGGACCCAGCCAGTTTGAAACCTTTGACCCCAAAGTCGCTGCACCGACTGCCGTGCGCACCATGACTGGTGTCATTCCCACGCGGCTGCCCGGCGTCCAGTTCGGTGATAGCCTCACGAGGCTGTCCTTGCTGGCAGACCAGCTAACCGTAGTACGGTCCTTCCAAACGAACAATGGTGGACACAATATCCAACCAATCGTCGGCCCCGATTCGCTGCAGACAAACATCGGCGTGCACTACGCCAGGGTCGCTGGCGCCACCCATCCAAGGACGGGAATGCCGACGAATGCAGTACTTTATCCCGCCGCCGTCAATGCCCAGGTCCCTGGTCCGATGGCCCGCGGCAACCTGGCTTCTACAGGGCCTTACAGCTCCGCCTGGGGACCATTCATCCCGGGTGGCAACAGTCAATTGCAACGAGACATGACGCTGGCGATCGATCGCAATCGCTTCTTCACGGACCGCCGCCACGTCCTGGACCAGCTTGACCAGCTCAGCCGCAAATGGGACGCCACTGGCCAACTGGCCGCTACCGACGAGTTGCAGCGACAGGCCTACGACCTGTTGCTGGGCGGCGCTGTTGCCGAAGCGCTCGATCTGTCGCGCGAAGATCCACGTACGGTGGCACGTTACGATACCAGTCGCTTCACCCGGCCGGGTGCCTGGAACAAAGTATCACGAGGGCGAAAGGGGTATTACAACGCCCAGACCAGTACCCTGGGAAAGCTCCTGTTGCTATCGCGGCGACTGTGCGAAGCCGGCTGTGGATTTGTCACGATCCATGCAGGGTACGCGGGCATCTGGGATATGCATGCCGACCAGAACAACCTCAATATGATCGAAGGCATGGAAGCGGTGGGGCGTTCTTTCGATCACGCCGTAGCCAGTTTCGTGGAAGATGTCACGGCACGCGGCCTGGCAGATAAAATCCTGCTGGTAGTTTGTGGGGAAATGGGTCGCACCCCCAAGATCAATCGCAACGGAGGTCGCGACCATTGGGGCCGACTGTCACCGCTACTGTTGTTTGGCGGTGGACTTCCGGGAGGACACGTGATCGGCCAATCGACGCCCAACGGAGGTGAGCCAAACGCCGACCCGCTGACGCCGAAACACCTGATTTCGACCATCTTGCACACGGTTTTCGATATCGGTCAATTGCGTCTGATGCCCGGCGTCCCACCCCAACTGAGTCAACTCAGCGCGCCGCCGCCCATCCACTCTTGAGCAATCATCGCCCGGTCACTGCGGCAATCGGTGTTCCCAATGCGACGGAATGCGGACGGGACAGGCTGTCCAGAATCCGGGTTCGCGGATTAATTCCGAGCGCCTGGTAAATCGTCGCTGCCACGTCCTCCGGCGTCACAGCATGGTGCGCTGGATAGGCGGCGGAAGCATCAGAGGCGCCGTAGATCATCCCACGCGGCACAGGGCCACCGGCCAGCAACACACTGTAGCAATGAGGCCAATGGTCTCGACCTGCCCGATCTGCGCCAGCGTTACTGGTAATCTGCCCCAACCGGGGCGTGCGGCCAAACTCCCCCATCACAACCAGCAGCGTCTCTTCCAGCAGGCCACGTTGTTCGAGGTCCTCCAGGAGCGCAGAAAACGCGCGATCGAAATAAGGCAACAGTGAGCGTTTGAGCAAAGGAAAGTGCTGTCGATGTGTATCCCAGGACTGGTCATAGCGCCGCCCGGTACAGACCGTCACCAACCGGACCCCTGCTTCGATCAAACGTCGACTCAACAACAGGCTCTGGCCAAGGTGAGGAAGCCCACCAAACTTGCGTACACCACGCGAACGATCCGCGCGGTCCGGCAACCCATACCGCTCGCGGATCGCCAACGGTTCTCGAGCCACCTCAAAGGCGCGCTGGGCCGCAGTCGTCTGCAACAAATCACTCGCCTGCTGCCGAAACTGCCCGATGCGACGTCCGGCACGCCCATAGCTGGCACGCGTATTAAACTGGTCCAGCAACACCCGCCGCCGCTGCAACCTCGGCAAACTCATAGCAGCCGGCAACGTCAAACCGGGCACCCGGTAACCCGCCACACTTGGGTCTCCCGCGACCAGGGGATCCCAAGCAGACCCCAGGAACCCCGCGCGTTCACCAGGAATTTCGCTCCCATTATTGAACATGACTTCCGGAATGTGGACGAACGGAGGGACACGGCGACGCGTGGCCCGTAGATGTGCCAGGACCGCACCAAAGGGAGGAAAATTCTCGGCCGACTCCGCGGTTACCAACCGCCCCTCGCGCACTGGTGAACGTCCGGACAACGCGTAATATGCGCCTGCATTGTGATCGTTGATGCGATGGTGGACCGAACGAATCCAGGTCACCAGATGCATCTGACGCGCAGTCAACGGCAAATGCTCGCACACCTGCAGTTCCGGGTTGCGGGTGGCAATCGGCTGAAATGTTCCCCGTATTTCAGCGGGAGCCTTCGGCTTCATGTCCCACAGATCGATATGACTGGGACCACCTTCCAGGAAAAACAGGATACAGTTGCGGGCGTAGCGCTTTTGCGGCGCTGCCGGAGTTCGAGCTAACAACTGTTCCAGTGACAAGCCATACCCGGCCGTCACCCCCGTCAACATGGCCCGCCGTGAAACGCCAGCCGTGCTGATTGCCCCGGCGATCATGTGCATGCCGTACTCCAAACTGTCGGGCGCGACGACTGCAGTGTTCCGTCCTGCCTCGCACACACTGGATCATCACCCCAGTTCGTCTCGAATCACACGGACCGTGTGCTGAAAAGCCGCGACTGTCTTTTCCATATCTTCGTCGGTGTGCACTGCCGAGGTGGGCCCTCCAGGCCAGCCGGGCAAATCCACTCCCTGGCTGAGCATACCGATCCGAATCATGCGACTCGCATCCGAGCCCGCCGCCGCCTTGATCTTCTGATAAGGCATTTCGCCAGCTTCTATCTGATCGGCCGTCACTGCCTCGTGGTCCGGATTGGTAAAAATGTGAAACCCCGAGAAAGTGCCATAGATACACCAGTCGAGGCCTTCACCATGGATGACACCACGGAGTGCTTCGCGCAATCTGGCCGCGTAGGCATTAGCCCGCTCGCAGGCATCGGTATCACGTACCAGCGTCAATGCCGCAATCCCGGCGGCGGCCGACAACGGGTTGGCGTTGAATGTCCCCTGGTGCGTAATCTTCTCGCGATCTGCGTCCGCGGACGCACTGTAATCTAACCAATCGAGAATCTCACGGCGTCCGGCCACCGCGCCACCGGGAAGCCCGCCCGCGAGAATCTTGGCCAAAGTGGTTAAATCGGGCTGTAGATGAAAGCTGCCCTGGGCGCCACCGGGAGAGCACCGAAAACCTGTCACGACTTCGTCAAAGATCAGTAGAGTCTCGCGCTCCGCCGTCAACTCGCGGAGGGCGTGCAGATAGGACTCGGTGAGGGGAATTTGCCCCCAACTAGCACCGGTTGGTTCGAGAATTACCGCCGCGATGTCGTCATGCTGCTGCAGCGCGGCGCGTACTGCGGCAAGGTCACCGGGCGGACACAAGACGACGTTGCTGGCCAGGTCATCCAGAACCCCCGGAGTCGCTGTCCCATCATGATGGGAACCAACACCAAAAGCGACGTGATCGTGCCAGCCGTGGAAATGAGTCGCAAACCGGAGGATACGCGGCTTGCCGGTAAATGCCCGCGCCAGCCGCAACGCCAGCATCGTTGCCTCGGTACCGCTATTGGTAAAACGAATCCGTTCCGCAGAGGGAAACAGCTCCTGCACCAGTGCGGCCCAACGGAGTTCCAATTCGTGACTGGACCCAAAATGTGTTCCCCGCGCCATCTGACGCTGGACGGCATCCACGACCTGTGGATGCCCGTGCCCCAGCAACAAAGCGCCGTGCCCACCAAAGTAATCGACGTACTCGTTGCCATCGACATCCCACTTGCGGGAACCCTCAGAACGTTCCACGTAAATCGCATAGGGATCCAGGTAGCGTCCATCGTGCGTCAGACCACTGGGAAAACAGTGGTCTGCCTGCTCGGCAAGCTTCCTGGACGTCGGTGTTCGCTCTAAAAAGTCCGCGTAAAGTTGAGATTCGGTGCGTAACACTTTTGGCCTCGCTCATTTCCAGCGTAATGCAAGCCGTGCAACTGAGGTTACACGCCACCCAAACAGGCAGTTTATCGTATTTCGGCGCGTTTGTGTCTGTGTCGGCTGCCGCGCGCGCGGGGCACCTGCCCCCATCACGCCGCCTGGCTCCCGCACCACGCCCCTGCCTTCACATTGTCCACACAGGCAAACTGAGCCAACTTTAGCAATCGGGGGAGGTAACGGAAATACTGGTCCTGGAGATCACAGAGACTCGATCAGGAAGGCGATTCACCTTTCCAGGTCTCCCATTGTCCCCATGGCGTGCTGATCCAATCTGCTGCAGGATGCACACCGCAAATGATTCGTAGTGCTTTAGCAAACTGGTACCTGGTCATCGTGGCCACACTGGTGTTGGGTAGCTACTCCTACACCAGTATTCCAGCTGACTTGGTGCCGATGTTTGAGACTTCGGCACTCCAGATTGTCACTTTCTACCTCGGCATGCCGCCCGAGGTCATGAAAAAGGGTACCATGAGCCGGCTGCAGCGTGGATCGGGCAATCGGCAGGAAGCGAAGACCCGGAAGCGAAAGCGATGCAGGGGGGCTGCATTTTGAAGAATTTCTCCCGCAAAGGTGTCTCGCTGGACACCGCCATGCCACAGGTAACGAGCTACGCGATGTGCGACATATTCAATCTGTCAGCGGGAACCATTTCTCCCATAGTGATGCGGTTCTTCTCCCACTGCCAGCGTACCACTCTGCCTGGTCGTCGTTCCCAATCCGGCGATGAACGAAGCCGAACGGTATGACATCCCTTACGACGAACTGCGGAACAAATTGCAGTCGATGGAGCGCGTCATTGCACCATCTGGCTGCGGTACGGCTGTACGGCGTCTCTCACATGGCCATAGCTGCCACCGGTCCTCGCATTCCCCGCGGGCGTCTGTTTTAATAGCAGGCCCGCAGCCGAATCGCGGCTGCCCCGCTTCTGTCGAGAACTCCCATGGCTACTGATACCACCAAAATCGAAGCTGATCGCGCTGCGATCCTCGCCGCTCGAAGTGTCGGCACAGGTAAGACACTCTCCACCTACACACGTCTATCTGGCCCTGGCTGGCTGCAAGGCGCGATCACCCTGGGAGGCGGTTCGCTCGGTGGCAGTCTCTACCTGGGGGTCATTGGCGGTTACGAGTTAATGTGGCTGCAACCACTAATGATGATCCTCGGCATCGTCATGCTAAGCGTCATTGGCTACGTCACGCTATCCACCGGTGAACGCCCCTTCCAGGCGATCAATCGCCACATCAATCCAGTGCTCGGCTGGGGCTGGGCGATCGCGACACTCATGGCAAATATGGTCTGGGCGATGCCACAGTTTGCCCTGGGCACCGCGGCCATACAGCAGAACCTGGGCCTCTTCCCGGGCGACAATGGACCCGCAATCTGCTCAACGCTGCTGCTGCTCACTGCCGCCGCCATCGTCTGGTTCTACGACAGTGGTGGACGTGGCATCAAGATTTTTGACGCGATTCTCAAGATGATGGTAGGCGTCGTGGTACTGAGTTTCTTTGGTGTGGTCGTCGCGATGTCGATTGAAGGAGAGGGGCTGCCGTGGGGCCGTATTCTGGCTGGATTTATTCCGGACTTGACGCTTCTGAATCGGATCGCCGATGGGTTTACTCCGTTTCTGGAAAAATCAAGCAACGCCGCCTACTGGAGTTCCCAGATCCTTAGCAGCCAGCGCGACAAAATGGTCACGGCCGCCGCCACGGCCGTCGGCATTAACATGACTTTCCTGCTCCCCTATTCGATGCTCAAGCGGGGCTGGGACCGGGACTTTCGCGGCCTGGCCGTGTTCGATCTGTCGATCGGCCTGTTCATCCCATTTATGCTGGCAACCAGTTGTGTTGTGATTGCATCCGCGACGCAGTTTCATGGGCAATACGACGCCGGACTGTTGAACGAAGGACCGCGGACACCAGCCACCGAAAAACTTGTCGGCAGCTACGAGGGGGCTCTGCAAAAGTTGCTCACACACAACCACTCTGAAGTTGTGCTCAAGGAGCTGAAAACTGCGAGTGCGCGAAAAGCAGCCATCGAGCAAATCGACAAGGCCGACCGACAACTTGCAGCCATGCTGGTCAGTCGTGACGCCAACGCGCTGGCATTATCGCTGGAGGGGCTGACCGGGAAAACGGTCGCGCAGTACGTGTTTGGAATCGGCGTGCTGGGAATGGCTATTTCCACAATCATCATCCTGATGTTGATCAATGGATTCACGATCTGTGAAATCTGCAATCAACCCTCGCAAGGGTTCCTCTACCGTTTCGGTTCGCTGCTGCCAGGACTGACGGGAGGCATCGGCGCACTAACGCTCTGGAGCAGCCAGGCCAAATTCTACGTGGTCCAGCCCACTAGCATTTTCGGTATGGTCCTGCTACCGATCGCCTACGGCACGTTTTTCCTGATGATCAACAGCAAGAGCCTACTGGGCGAACATCTACCCCAGGGTGGCAAACGCATCGCCATCAATGCCGTCATGCTCGTCGCGTTAATCGCCGCGACGATTGGTGCGGGCTGGTCGATCTGGAGCAAATTACAATGGATCGGCGTCGCTGTCGTCGTCGCCTTCCTGGCCCTGGCTGGTGTCGTCCACCTGGTGCGCGGCAATCAAGCCGCGCACCCCATGGCGGACGAGCCCTGATCCGCGAATGAAACCATCAGCCTCTGATACAAGATCACGCGGTCCGGATAACTTCAGGCGTCTGCGACATCGTGGCGCTGGCCCCAGGGGATCGGCATCGTTGGATCGTTCCGCTGGTGCCGCCGCCGGACGTCGACCGGTCGCTGCTGGAAAAAGTCCACAATCCCGCTGAGGTGTTTGACCGCCTCAACGTAAACCTGTTCACCTTTCTCGCGTGTGGCCAGCTCCGGTTGCCCCATCACACCCTGTGGGGAATAGGTGCTGGTCCAGGAAACCAGCGCCGCCGGCCCCTTGCCTAGCAAATCGGTCCAGATATAGGGGTTGCCGTCGTTGAGTGTGGAAATATGGTCGTGGATCTTATCTTTACGAACCCCTTCTTCCTCCAGATAAAGGTAGAGTGACGTCTCCAGTTCACACGCATGTGAAATACCTCCCGGAAACTTGCTCTCGCGCCAGTTCGGCAGGAAATCGGGGTCGACGGAGAGCAGTTGCCACCAGGCAACCAGGAGGCACTCGGCATCCGTCTCCAGGTTGGTGCGACGCGCCGCCAGATCCAGATTGGGCATGTTCGACCCATGTCCGTTCAACAAAATGATCTTCTTGAAACCGTGGTAGGCCAGTGATCGCGTCACATCGAGCACCTGCTCGATGAAGGTCTTGTAGTTGGTGTTAATGGTCCCCGGAAAATCCATCACATGCCCGGTGTAACCGTAACTTAAGGTGGGTAGTACAAGCACTTGGTCAGGATGGTTTTCTCCGACGCCGCGGGCAATACCACCTGGACAGACCAGGTCGACATCTAACGGTAGATGTTCGCCGTGCTGTTCCACAGCACCACAGGGAATAATACAAACCTGGTTGGCTTCAATGGCGTCATTGATTTCAGGCCACGTCAGTTTGTGATAGCGGTACTCCGTTTTAGCTCGGCTGGTCATACGTATCTCCTTGATGGATAATAAAAGCGTGTGTGAATCCTGGGTGATGCCAGGCAATCGGGATTGTCGAGCATCGATCGGGAAACCACCAGCAGGGCAGGGGAGTCACCCGGAAACGCGACCTGGCATTTCCACAATTCTCTGCCCCAGCACACAAGTCGTTTCACCTGGTCCCAACCGGCCCCCTCCGAACCTCCAGGAGCCCTCACATGTCCACCACACTCGACCGTCGCAACTTCCTCCAACAGGGTGCCGTGAGTGGAGCCTGTGCGAGCCTGGCTGTCTCCGCGGGCCGCGCCGCTGCCCAAACGGATACCAACAGCAAAGTCGTGCTGGGTGTTATGGGGCTGAGCCGAGGCCGCTCGCTGGCAGTCAACTTTGCCCGACGACCGGGAGTCGAAATCAAATATGTCTGCGACGTCGACTCCAACCGCGCCGGTGCCGCCGCCGAGCTCGTCCATGGAGCGGTGCAAAAAAAGCCGCAAGCCATTACCGACTTTCGCAAAATCCTGGATGACAAAGCCGTCGATGGACTGGTCTGCGCCGCACCAAACCACTGGCATGCACCGGCCACAATTCTAGCCTGCGCGGCAGGCAAACACGTCTATGTCGAAAAACCGTGTAGCCACAATCCCCAGGAGGGTGAGTGGATGATTCAGGCCGCCCGTAAACATCGCCGGGCCGTCCAGGTTGGCACCCAACGCCGCAGCGGACCATCTGCAATCGAAGCAGTACAAAAACTCCACGGCGGTATCATTGGCCGCGTCTACCTCTCTCGGGCCTGGTACAACAGCGCCCGCGGGACGATCGGCAATGGCCAACCGACCGATGTTCCCAGCCAGCTCGATTACGAACTCTGGCAGGGCCCGGCGCCAAGGACTCCCTATCGCAGCAATGTCGTGCACTACAACTGGCACTGGCGGTGGCACTGGGGAAACGGAGAGCTGGGAAATAATGGTGTCCACACCCTCGATCTTTGTCGCTGGGGACTGAACGTCGACTTCCCGACTCAGGTCAACTCCAGTGGCGGCCGCTATCATTTTCGTGGCGACGACCAGGAAACACCGGACACCCATGCCGTGGCTTTCACCTTTCCTGACGATCGTCAGATCACCTGGGAAGGTCTCAGCTGCAATCGACACGGCGGTGGTTTTATCACTTTTTATGGCGACGGAGGCACGCTCGAACTGGATAGCAACGGCGGCTACCGAGTCTTCAACCTGGGCGACAAGCTGATCGAAGAACAAGAGAGCAGTCGCCGTGGCGATACCGAGCACATGGACAACTTTCTGGCTGCAATTCGCAATGACAAGCCCATGACGCTTAACACTGAAATCGCCGAGGGCCACAAGAGCACGCTCCTCTGTCATCTGGGCAATATCTCGCAGCGCGTCGGCCGGACACTGGACTGCGACAGCGCCAACGGACACATCCAGAATGACGACGAGGCCATGAGCTTATGGCAACGCGATTACGCGCCCGGCTGGGTTCCCCAGGTGTAGCTCCCCAAAACGCGAGAGACCACGCGTCACCTAGAAACCGGCCGCATGTCCGCCACGGCGCCGATCGGCGACACCGTGCAGGGTACCGGTATCCGGATCAATCTGAATGGCGTGGACAGACCCTTGTTGGCGGCGCAAACGGACTGTGTGCCCCATCGCTTTGAGTGCCGTAACGAGTTCAGAAGAATGCCGCTGGCTATCGGCTTCCAGAGTCAGCTGGTCGGGGAACCACTGATGGTGCATCCGTGGCGCATCGACTGCTTCCGGCAGGGACATCTGGTACTCCAATGTGTTCACCAGAACCCCGATCACCGTATTGATGATCGTACGGCCTCCCGGACTCCCCGCCACCAGCACCGCACGCCCCTCCCGCGTGACAATCACGGGCGACTGGGAACTGAGCATCCGTTTGCCGGGCGCAATCAGGTTGGCTTTCGTTCCAATGCGCCCGCGGCGGTTCGTCTCACCGGGCACCCAGTTAAAATCGCCCATCTCGTTGTTCAACAGGAATCCGGCTCCCTTGACGACGATGCGTGAGCCCCAACTGGCTTCCAGTGTGTAGGTGTTGGAAACCGCCATCCCAGCGCCATCCACCACCGAAAAATGCGTCGTCGACTCGCTTTCGCCGGCTAACGGGATATCCGGTGCCAGTGCCTCACTTGCCGTCGCGCGTTTGCGCGACATCTGCTGCAGTAGCTCCCGGGCATATTCCGGATCAGTCAGCCGCGCAGGTACAGACACAAAATCAGGATCACCCAAGTGCCGTGCCCGATCACAAAAGATCCGGCGGGACGTCTCCGCCAATAAATGAACGGCCTCCTGGGAATAGCGGTCGTACTGCTTTAGATTCGCCGCTTCCAACAGGTGCAATGCCTGGACGACACAAATGCCCCCCGAACTCGGCGGCGGCGGACCGAGTACCTGGTAGCCGCGAAACGAACCACGAATGGGCTCCCGCACGCGGGCCTGGTACTCGTCCAAATCGGCAGCCGTAATCAACCCGTCACCACGTCGCATCTCAGCGACCAACTGGGCTGCTGGGCGGCCGCGGTAAAACGCATCGGCTCCCTCTTCCGCTATCTGTGTCAGCGTGGCTGCCAGATCCGGCAGCACGAGTCGGTCACCTGCCCGCCAGTTCTCAGCGTTTGGTTTCCCATAAACACGCCGCAGCTCGGCAAACCGCTCGCCTGAACGCACACCGCGAGACCGCAGCACGCCATTGAGCGAACCGGCCAGGTGTCGATCAACGGTAAACCCCTCTGCAGCCAGACGCGCCGAAGGCATAACCAGGCGTTTCCAGGGTAGCGTTCCAAATTTCTGCTGCGCCAAAGCCAGGCCACGCACCGTTCCCGGTACACCGACGATCTTATGGGTGTGACGACCATCACGGGGACCAAACATGGTTTTAGTCGCAGCCCTCGGAGCCGTTTCCCGATAATCGACGCAGACAGCCGGACGACCATCTCCGGGATGAACCATCATGAAACCACCACCACCCAAATTGCCCGCCTCGGGCCAGGTAACCGCCAAAGCAAACGCAACGGAAACTGCGGCATCGACCGCGTTACCGCCATCCTGGATCACCTTACGTCCCACCTCACTGGCAGGGCGCGACGCAGAGACCACCATCCCTTGCTGTCCGCGCATCTGGTGCAACGCATTGACCGACGAGGCTGCGGATGGTTCTTGTGCCGACAAAATCCCTGGCTGTAGCCAGGGCATCAGGCAGCAGACTACGGCGGTGCCCATCGCCAACGCTGGAAATACGTACTGGAGCGGCCGCGGAGATCGTGGAACGGTACTCCCAACCCATTGACTGGCTCGATGCATTCTCACGGATTTGATTCCTCTATCGTCAAGTCCCAGACCGGACATTCAAACTGCCATCGATTCCATATCGACGCAGCGTGACAGGTGACCAACACGCCCCATGGCCAATGGCTGTCGGGCCGGGCCCAGTTGTGTCGGGCTGGGCCAGTTGTCTCAGGCTGGGAAGGTGGAAGAAGTTCTCCAAACGTTGCAACAAGCGAGACGTGACTGGTTTACCGTTATAACGCCTCAAATCAGACAGAGAAATCACGATCCGATACAACCGCAGTCCGTGACAACTCGTCGGGCCATGAGTAAGATGGGTCATCTGAACCACAATCAGCGACAGACCAGTCCCCAGCCGCGTGGCCAATCACGTACCTGCCAACAGGCACTGAACCAGGACGACCGCTGCCGCATTGGCCGAAGGAACCCCAGTGGCCTCTTCTCCCCCCCAGGAAACACCTGCTGAAATTGCCACCCCACCGCGAAGTCTCCAACTCGCGCTGGCCGCCGCCCGTACTGCTGCGGACAACCAGGGACGCAACATCCAGGTCCTCGACCTGCGCGAACAGACACCCCTATTTGACTATTTCGTTATCGCCACCGGAACAAGTCGGCGCCAACTCCACGCGATGAGTGAGGAAATCGACCACGTCCTGGAAGACCAACTGCACGACCAGCGGTTGAATATTGCAGGATATCGCGAAAGCCGCTGGATCGTGTTGGATTACGGAACGGTAGTCATCCACTTGTTCGATGAAGAGACCCGTGAGTACTACAACCTGGCGGCGCTCTGGGGCGATGCCCCGAACCTCGACCTGGCAGATGTCATTCCCACGGGAAACTAATCCTTCACCGGTACACACCGCGATCTTGCCCGGCCCCCCTTACCCGTACAAGTTCGCAGCCGCCAGTCAACAAAAACCGACAACTCGTGGCGTCATCACAACGCCACACGTTCCTGTCACGTCGCGCCCCTTGTTCCTGAAATCAGGGGGGACTACGATACCCGTTTGCCTGTTTCGGAGCCACTCGCCATGCGCCACATCCTCTCCGCGTTGGTGCAGAATGTTCCCGGCGTCTTGGCGCATATTTCGGGAATGCTTGCCTCACGCGGCTACAACATCCATTCGCTCGCGGTGGGTGAAACCGATGATCCCCAGATTTCTCGAATGACGTTTGTGGTGGTTGGCGACAACACCGTCCTCGAGCAAATCCGCAAACAACTCGAAAAGGTAGTTACCGTTGTCCGGGTCCACAACATCAGCTCGCAAGACCATGTCGACCGTGACCTGATGCTGCTGAAAGTCAGTGCCGCAGCAGGCGGACAACGTAGCGAAGTTCGGGAGCTTGTCGACATCTTCCGCGCCCGTATCGTCGATGTCGGCCCCGATGACGTCATGATCGAAATTTCCGGACGCGAAAACAAACTCAATGCTTTTATGGATCGCCTGCGTCCTTACGGCATTCTGGAAGTCGTCAGGACGGGCTGCATTGCCATGGTACGGAGCCGATCTCTTGACAGTAAGTTCACGACAGATGACGCCTCAACGGATTAGCATAACGTCACAGATGAAGAACTCGCCTGACAGGTAATCCGACTGGCTACACAGGCCGCAACTCCAGCAACCAGCGACTCTTCACCAAATACAGTTACCCCCGCAGCGCAGCAAAAAGGACCGCTCCCACACACCAACACAACAGCCCGACACGCGACAGGCAGCGTGTTCCCGAAACCGTCAAGCAGGCCACGATTTTAGACCTGCGATAACTGGCAAACTTTGCGACCAAAGTCGCGTCCGTCCTTACCGAAGATTGATTTCAATCGATGTACGATGGCGTCCTTCAAGGGCATCTCGCACCTCGTTTCAAGGTGTTTTCCGTTCTCTGGAAAACACGCCATTCCACTCACCTGATCGCTTTGATCGTTAACAGGAGTAACACACAGATGCCAGCCACGATTTACTACGACAACGATGCCGACCTGTCCCTTCTCAAAGACAAGACCATCGCCATCCTCGGTTACGGTTCCCAGGGACATGCACAGGCACAAAACCTGCGCGACAGCGGCTGCAATGTAGTCATCGGGCAACGCCCAGGCAGCGCCAACTACGATCTGGCGGTGGAACATGGATTTGAACCACTACCGGTCAACGAAGCAGCGGCTCGCGGAGATCTAGTCAACATCCTGCTCCCCGACGAAGTGCAAGGCGATATCTTCCGAGACCACATCCGGGGGAATCTCAGTGAAGGCAACGTCATCATGTGCTCGCACGGCTTCAACGTCCACTTTGGACAAGTCGAAGCACCAGCCGGTGTAGCGACACTGCTGGTAGCGCCAAAAGGGCCAGGTCACTTGGTGCGTGCCGAGTTTGAACGGGGTGGCGGCGTTCCCTGCCTGATCGCTCTGGGTGACGGCAGCAGCGAAGAAACCAAGCAGCTGGGCCTGGCGTACGCCAAGGGAATTGGCGGCACGCGCGGGGGCGTCATCGAGACCACGTTTGCCGAGGAAACCGAAACCGATCTCTTCGGTGAACAAGTCGTCCTCTGTGGCGGCGTCAGCGAACTGGTCAAAGCAGCCTTTGAAACACTGGTCGACGCTGGATACCAACCGGAAATGGCCTACTTCGAATGCCTGCATGAACTGAAATTGATCGTCGACTTGTTCTACCAGGGTGGTCTGAACTATATGCGATACAGCGTGTCCAATACTGCCGAGTACGGTGACTACAGCCGCGGACCACGCGTGGTTACGGAGGAAACCCGGGCCGAAATGAAGCGTATTCTCCACGAAATCCAGTCGGGACAATTCGCCCGTGAGTGGATTCTGGAAAATCGTGCCGGCGCTCCGGCGTTCAAAGCAATGCGTCGCCGCGACCGCAGCCTGCAACTGGAAGAAGTCGGCCTGCGGTTACGCAGCCTGATGTCGTGGATTGACGCCAAGGAAGTTTGATCCGCCGGGGAACATCACTCTGACGTCAAGTGCAGTCGCAGCAGGTTCAGTGCCTGCTTGCCACTGCGCGCTTTGAGAATGTCAGGGTGTCCCGCGAAAGCCGGGGTCGCCAGCTTTGTCCCCTCCTTGCTGGCCACTGCCAAGGACAGCATACCAGGGTCTTGACCGTCACCATCGGCAACCGGGAAAGGCCCCACCGCAATGGCATAATCGGTAGCAAACTGGTGCCGACAGGCCTCAGCCCAACTCGCCACATCCAAGTCCCAGGGGGCGACACTGTCAGCAGGTGGTGCCAGCGACGGCAAGGCAGCCAGGGCACCGCGATCGCCAATCACGAGTCCCCCGCGAAATGGACCGTCCGGTCCACTGGCGATACTGAGCCAATCGGCCACCAACCCACCGGTCCCCCACTCGACTACAGCAACCGTCTCACCGCGGGACTTCAGCTGGCGGACCACCGCCTGCTGAAGTTCATCATCCTCTTCGCCAAATACGACCGACCCCAAACAGTCGTAAATCGTCTTCGCGGTCGGCTCAATGGCCGCCAGACACGCGTCGTGATCACGGCCCGCGGCCGTAATCCGTAACGTGATCGTGGCCTGACTGACGGTGATCCCCACACTCGGCTGCCGGCCGCGTTGAATCAAATCCGGCAACATCTGCTCAAGATCACTCTCCCCGACGCCAAAACACTTGATACGGCGATGGCGGATCACTCGGGCTTCACCCGTCGCGGCGGCCAGTGCAGGCTCCACGCTCTGGGTCCACATCTCCACCATCTCTGCCGGAACGCCCGGCAAGGCAAATAACCGTGCCTCGGAGCGCCCCTCACGCGAGACCGAGATATCAACTCCTGGAGCGGTACCGTGGGGATTGGGGATCACGCTGGAGCCGGCTGGAAACAGTGCCTGGCAGACGTTCCGGTCAGGCATCGGTCGTTGGCGACGCGCAAACAACGCCCGAATGTGCGCCAGCGCCGCATCGTCTTGCACTAGCTCCCGTCCAGTTGCCTCAGCCAGCGCTTGCCGTGTGAGATCATCGGCCGTAGGCCCGAGACCACCGGTGCAAACAATGAAATCAGCACGGTCAAACGCCTCGCGAAAAACACGGACGTTCGCTTCCAGATCGTCACCGACAGTGGAGTGGTATAGAACCCGGATCCCTAACTCGCCCAACCGTTCGCTGAGCCACTGGCTATTGGTATCGAGACGCTGACCGCTCGTGAGTTCATCACCAATCGATACGACTTCCGCATGCATCGAGCACCCTCATGTCTAACGCACCACCCCGCCCGCCAAACCGGCCCATTCATCGACTCAGGCATGGGCCCAGTTACCCGCGAGACCCGGACAGGGTGTCATGGATCTTATCGTCAAGTACGCAGTCTCTTCGCAGGCACGCCCGCGTTGTAGACCCTGATTGCCCCCTTGGCAATGTGGCTGCCTGTCGATCGGCCACAAAAACGACCACCACAAAACGGTCCTGAAAGACCCATTCGGTTTGTTTTGCGTACTGGCAGCGGGCTATACGGGAGTCGTCTCCGTCGCGTCAGGCGGGTGAAGCTGTTTCTTGCGAATCACGAGGTTGACGTCATACCAGCTCATGCCCAGACTACTCGCCAATTGTTTCAACATTTGACGTTCCACGTCATCAACCTGGTTGTCAGCCAAAGCAATCTCTACCACCTCACCCAGCCAACCCTGCTGGGCCTTCTTGTCAGGCATCTGGACAGGCGGCAGTTCACTCTGCAACGCCTGATTCACCCACTGCTGCACCATCTCTTCCGAGATACGATTCTTGCTCGCCAATTGCCGAATTGCCTCACGTTCGGCTTCATCCAGCACCCCATCCTCCGCCAATACGCGAACCGCCCAGGCCAGACTCTCAACAGGGGAAACCTCTGGAGCAGCATCACCGGACACCGCTCCCTGCATTGCTCCAGTCCCAGCCGCAGAGGCCAAGGCAACGGACCGGGAGGCGTCATTCAAACGACGCTTCCATTGCGTCGCCTCGCTGCTCTCACGCGATCTGTGAAACTCGACCAGCACCCAGTCATGCAAACCCGTATTCATCACCTCACCACAATAGTCGCAAGCATCCGATTTGAGGTCCGACTCGGGCGCGCCACAGCTGGGGCATTGCGTAGACGCAAACCCTGTTTCCCGTTTGCCACGTGCGGTGGCCAGACGCATCAGCACCATCCAGCTGTAGTACAAAGCTGTGTGGCCGAATGCGGAAACCTTGCCGCCTTTCCCCATTTCGGCCGGGCGGGCACTCCAGCGAATCTCGAGAACCGCATAGTGCTGCTCGGCATCCGCAATCAAACCCTGGCAGTCTACCGAACCCACAGCGCAATCGACGTCGAATTTGCGGCTGGCAGCACTCAACCCCGGCTGATACGCATCACAGAATTCCTCGGTCGCCATCTTTCTCAAAGGGTCAATGGATCCCGTGAGTGCTGCCGCCGCCTTTCGATAGAAGATCACCGACGCGCGATCCTCGAGGTGCTGCAAACTGAAGTCTGAATCATGCCGGTTGCGATAATTTTCCGCGTGTCGAAGATCTCGGGCCTGGTGGGCACGCCACTCGCTGGCTTGGGTAATCTCCGACAACACCCAATCGTGTGTACCGCTGCGCAAGACCGCGTCACACGAACTACAACGGCAGAACTGGTTCAACTCGATGGAAGTGCCACAATTCGGACACGCGCCGCCAAGCAAGCTCCCCTGCCGATCGGCACTCTGTAGATTGCGACGACGAATAAACGACCAGTATTCCTCAAAGTGTTCCACACTGCGACTTCCGGAAATCCACTCCCCACTTTCGGGTGAAACACGGTAGTCCACCATTGCGGCGCCCACTTGAACCGTGAGTACTTCGAACACTCCCGCAGGTCGCCACTCGGCAATCCGTACGTCATGGACCGCGATTTTCTCCAATTTCTCACGGTAGCCCTGTAGCTGCTGTGCACGAAACTGCACGACAAACTTTTCATAGATACCGTCTGTGACAAAGTGCTGGACCGTTTTCATGTCCTGATTCTGCCAGGCCTGCTGGATCTCGACAAACGCATGCTCAAAATCCCGCCGAAAGTCTGCCACGTCAAATGCCGCGTCGGACGCCTGGATCTTTTTGACCCACTCTGTGTGGCCGACGCGTCTCTCACGGCGACGCGGTGATGCGCGCCCGTATGCCGGAGACCTGGAGCGAGCTCGCCCGCCAAAGTTGACCTGGTAGATGACAAAACCCACACAGCACAAAACCAGAAGAGGAACCCCTACCTTGGGATACCTAATACACAACTCAATCAACAAGATCAGCAGGTCGCCACCACCACCGCCACCACCACCGCTGTAGCCGCCGCCACCGCCACCGCCACCGCCACCGCTGTAGCTCCCGCCGCCGCCCGCCCGGCCCCAGGCCTCGGTCGGCGCAAGCCAACAGAACGACAACAGCAATCCAAACAGCAGCGCGGCACAACGCACTGCACCGCCACAGTTTCTGTCGCGTCGAAGCAAGCTGACACCTCTCTGAAAACTCCCGACGGTCACCCTATCTGCAAAACAGATCCTCGAAAACGTCGCACCTGGCACCAACTCTCAACCGTCCTTTGCCGGTGAACGGCTGCTGGTACGCTGCTCCGTAATTTCAATCGCCTTGAGTAAACCGCGGGCCTTGTTCATCGTTTCCTGAAATTCATTTTCAGGCACACTATCAGCAACGATCCCCGCCCCAGCCTGCACGTACACGCGAGACCCCTGAATCACCATGGTGCGCAGCGCGATACAGGTATCCATATTGCCACTGAAGTCAATGTAACCAACCGCGCCAGCGTAAGGACCACGGCGTTGCGGTTCAAGTTGATCAATGATCTCCATGGCGCGCACTTTCGGAGCACCTGACACGGTGCCCGCAGGTAGAGACGCGCGGAGCGCATCAAACGCATCCTTACCGTCCGCCAGCTCGCACGTCACGTTGGAAGTAATGTGCATCACGTGACTATACCGTTCGATGACCATCACATCTGACAATTCCACGGTTCCGTAACGTGCCACTCGGCCTACATCATTGCGCCCCAAATCGACCAGCATGACGTGCTCTGCCCGTTCCTTCGGGTCAGCCAGCAGTTCCTCTGCCAGACGTTGGTCTTCGGATTCATCCCCGCCCCTGGGACGTGTTCCAGCCAACGGTCGTACCGTGACCTTACCGTCGACCACACGACACATAATTTCAGGTGAACTTCCGATCAACGTCACACCTTGGGTGCGCAAGAAAAACATGAAAGGGCTGGGGTTCACAACTCGTAAAGTACGGTAAATCTCGAACGGATCTGATTCAAATTCTACAGTCAGTCGCTGGCTGATAACGACTTGAAAAATATCACCCGCCCGGATGTATTCGACACATTGCCGAACCGCGTCTTCAAAATCAGGCTGACTGAAATTGGATTCGACACGTAGTGAAACGTCACCGCGAGTATCAATGTCAGCACAAGGCACCAGATCGCTGGCATCGGCAAGCTGGTCGACGAGTGCATCCACCCGCCGAGTCGCATCCCGGTACGCGAGTTCGGGATCGCCTGCGAATCGATCAAGCCGCGCCATGACGATTACGAACATGGTCTTGCTCACGTTATCGAAGACGACCATACGGTCATAAAATGCGAACGAGAGATCGGGGATCTGTCGATCGTCCTCCGGTGGATTGGGCAACGACTCCGAGTAGCGAATCACATCGTAACCGGCAAAGCCGATCGCTCCGGCAACAAACGGGGGCAACTCCTCCAAGTGGGCCACCTGGTAGGACGCGATTCGCTGCCGCAACGTCTCCAAGGGATCGGCCGCATGGTACTCGCGTGACACTCCCTCTGCCGACTCGGTAACCATGTCACCGCAGGCCGCTATCTCCAGAAAAGGATCCGCTGTCAAAAAACTATACCGGGAAACTTTTTCGCCTCCGACAACGCTTTCAAAAAGGCAGGCAGTCCCCTGGCTATCAATTTTCCTGAACGCCGTAACCGGGGTCAGCGAATCACTCACCAACCGCCGATAGACCGGCACTAACTGGTACTCAGCGGCCAACCGTTCAAACGCCGTAAAGTCCGGTAGGTACATGATTCCTAGTCACTCTTAACAGGCACACCATCGACACATCCGCCACACAAACAGGCAGCTTAGCAATGGCCCTGAACAGCGGCAACGCCGACCGCGGACAGAGCACCTCGACTCGGCTTGACACTAATTAGAGCCTTGCTAGAATCCCAGCAATTGCGTAAGTCCTGTATTGAGAATATGTTGCACGCACGACCACATCCAGCCCCTGGTCCCGTCCGATCCCACTGAGCCAAACGCGTTTCCCGTGGAGCACTCTCGGACATGAAATGCCAGCAATGCGAAAAGCCAGCGACCATTCATATCACCGAAATCACCGGGCCGGAACTGGATGAACTGCACTTGTGCGAAGACTGTGGCAAGATTTACTTGTCACAGCAGGAGCCGGCGAGCGACTCCACCATGAGCCCGCAGTTCAAACTAATCGAAGACGCCGATGAACTGGCCGCCCTGCAGCAGCAAGTTTGCGAAATCTGTGGAAGTAGTTTCTACGAATTTCGTCACTCAGGGCGACTCGGCTGCCCGCATGATTACGTCTGCTTCGAAACGGAACTGGAACCGCTCATTGTCAATATTCACGCGGCGACTGATCACGTCGGGAAACGCCCCAAACGTGGCGTCAACAGTTCTGAGCAACAGGTCGTCCTGGTACGCATGCGGCAAGAGATGAAAGAAGCGATCGAACGTGAAGACTACGAAACAGCGTCCTCACTGAGAGATCAGATACAAGAACTTGAAGAACAGCGTAAACCCTCGTAATTGGGGCCCTCGTAATTGGGAGAGGGACGGCCATCGTGAAACTGGAAGAACTCGCACGACAAAGTAGTGAATGGCTGCGAGGCTCCGGACCCGAATCCGACATTGTTATCAGTTGCCGTATTCGTCTGGCCCGTAACCTGGCCAATCATCCATTCATCCGCAGGTGCTCTGACACCGATCTGGCAGCCATCGAGCGGACGCTCTACGAAACCCTGCAGTCCGAACCAAAACTACAGGACGTCGGGTACGTGAACCTCAAGATGCTGTCGGAAATTGATCGCCAGTTCCTCGTCGAACGGCAACTAATCAGTCGCGAACATGCGGACAGCAACGGAGCACGAGCGGTCGCGATTCATCCGGAAGAAAAATTCAGCCTGATGATCAATGAAGAAGATCACCTGCGCATTCAAGTGATGAACAGTGGCCTGGATTTAGATGCGACCTGGGAACAAACAGACGCCATTGATGACGTGGTCGAAGAGCATCTGTCCTACGCATTCCACCAGCGTCTGGGTTACTTGACCGCATGTCCCACAAATGTCGGAACGGGCATGCGAGTCAGCGTCATGTTCCACCTGCCGGCACTCGTCCTGACACAACAAATTGACAAGGTTTTCCGCAGCTTACAAAAAATGAACCTGGCGGTGCGTGGATTGTATGGCGAAGGCTCACGCGCCATGGGCGATTTTTATCAGATCAGTAACCAAATCACACTTGGCCGGAGCGAAAAAGATCTGATCCAACAAGTCTCAGACGTCGTACCTCAAATCATCGATTACGAACGCCGAGCTCGCGACTTCCTGGTGCACGAAAACCAACAAGACCTCCACGACCGCGTCAGCCGCGCGTACGGCCTGCTCTGCTCAGCCCAGACAATCAGCAGCGAAGAGACGATGGAACTTCTCTCCAGTGTACGCATGGGGGTCAACCTGGGGCTCATCGAAAACCTCAAAATCCCTACCATCAACAAGCTCTTTATCCACACACAACCGGCCCATTTGCAGAAGCTACGCGGCACCGAACTGGATACGGCGAATCGCAACATTGAGCGCGCCCATTACCTGCAAAGACATCTCCAGCAGGACGGCGCCGACGCCGCTGAGAACAACTGACTGCGCTGCCGTTGTGATGGCAGACCATCCGCTCTGGGCTGTTACTGCTCACCCGGAAGTGTAAATACGCCCTGCCGCCAGGCATCGAGAAATTCCCGGTTACTGGAGAGCAGATCGGGCAACTCAGATATCTCTTCCAATGTCAGCCAGTAGATAGCTGCCACCTCACGGGGATTCGCAGTAATCTGCGCCGTAGCTGACACGGAAACCAGCCACCAGGCCAGATCGACATCCCAGGCGGTTGTACTCTCCCAAAGCCTGCGAACTGCCTGGGCCTGCAACCCCAGTTCTTCGGCCACTTCACGACATACCGCCTCGGATTCACTTTCGCCAGGCTCGATGCTCCCGCCGGCAAAACAGCAGCTACCGGGGGCCTCGACGGTAGCTGCACGACGAATTACCAACCATCTCTGATCACGCTGGATCAAGGCGATCACACCGCGACGTCGGCCGTGCTGGAAACTGGGCGACATATTCCCGCCTTTCTGTACGAACAAGCGCATCCGGTGCTAGAGTCAACCGGCTGCCGTCTGATAAGATACGTCAGTACACCAGTTTGCCGCGACCAGGCGTATCTGCTACGCCGTTGAATGGAATTCTGGTCGAAACTTGGCGATTTGATGCAACACGGTGGAACATCGTGCGGTCGCCAACTGGATAACGCGTTTGCCGAGCGAGCGAGAGCATGTACCTGCGACTGGCCAAACGACTCCTTTGTGAAACCGATAAACGCCTGCTCTGGAAGCTCTTCTGGAACATGGGCGTCAAGGGCATACGGGCTGTTCAAAAACACAAACGTCGCCTGAAACGCGGACAGTTCTTCCCCCCTTATTTGTATATATCGATTATCAACAGCTGTAACCTGCGCTGCCAGGGATGCTGGGTGGACGTCGCCGCCAAGCAACAGACCATTGATGTCGACGCGATGAATCGCATGCTCAATGAGGCAAAGGCGATGGGCAACTCGTTCTTCGGGCTGCTCGGGGGCGAGCCCTTCATGCACAACGACCTGTTTGAGATTCTCGAAGCACATCCCGACGCTTATTTCCAGATCTTCACAAACGGGCATTTCATCACAGACGAGACGGCAAAACGCCTGAAGAAACTGGGCAACGCCACGCCCCTGATCAGTATCGAAGGGACCGAGATCATTAGCGACGAACGCCGTGGACGCGACGGTGTATTCAGTCATTCCCTGGAGGGACTTCAGAACTGCCTGAACAATAACCTGCTCACTGGTGTTTGCACGAGCCTGTGTCAATCCAACTTTACCGACCTGCTAACCGATGAGTGGGTCGATCGTCTTGTCGAGATGGGCGTCATGTACTGCTGGTTTCACATCTACCGACCCGTTGGCCCTGACGCCTGCGCCGACCTGTCGCTGACTCCAGAGCAGCAGACCAAAGCTCGAGAGTTTGTTGTCAACACACGGGTGAACAAACCTATTATCGTAATCGATGCTTATTACGATGCGGATGGTAAAGCGCTCTGTCCTATGACCACGGGATTCACACACCACATTAATCCCTGGGGCGATATCGAACCTTGCCCGATCATTCAATTCGCAACGGATTCGATCCATGAAGAACGCCCGCTCCGCGAGGTGTTTAACGAATCCTCTTTCCTGCGTGACTTCCGTGAAACGGCAGCAGCACACACGCGTGGCTGTATTGCGTTAGAACGCCCCGACTTGATGCAACAACTCGTGGAAAAGCACGGTGCCAAGGACTCCACTGCCAGAAAAACAATGCTGCATGAACTCGACGCAATGCAGAGCCGTCCTTCACAGTACCACCCGGGAAGCGAAATTCCTGAACGCAGCCTTGCCTATCGTCTGGCCAAGAAGTTTGCCTACCATGACTACGGCGCATACACACACACATTCAACCCGGACAACTGGCAAGACCCAGACGAGACCGACGCCCCAGTTGCAACAGACCTTACACAGGTGAAACTCTGACCTCGCGGACCCCGAATTTCCCTGACTCCGTTCCGCACCGCCGCCCCTCTCGATACCATGTCGCTGGCTTCATTACCAAATGCTCTGGCTCCGATCGCCGAACGCTTTGCCAGCGATCGACCAGAACGACAACGCCGCAGACACCTGGTCAAATCCGACTTTTCAGAACTGGCCACAGCGGGATTTACGCGTGTGGCAGTTCCGACTTCACACGGTGGCTTCTGGGAATCTCTGCCAACGGCGACACGTCCAATCTGCCAGGCATTACGGACTCTTGCCAAAGGGGATTCCTCAGTCGCCCTGGTTAGCGCCATGCATCCAGCGGTCCTTTCCTATTGGCTGGCGGCGTGCGAAATCACTCCGGCAGGTCAGCATTGGGCCGCCCAAGCAGAAGGCGTCTTTCAGAGCGCCAGCGAAGGTCACTGGTGGGGCACGATGACTTCCGAACCGGGCAGTGGTGGTGATGTGCTGCAAAGCAAGACACGAGCCCAACGTGTCTCGGATCCTGCCAGCTACCAACTCACCGGAAGCAAGCACTTTGGCAGTGGTAGCGGGATCATGACCTACATGGTCACCGCGGCTTTGGCGGACGATGAGGTTGAACCCGACTGGTTTTTCATCGACATGCGCAACCGTGCCTGGGATGGCTCTGACGGGTTGCGTATGATCGCCGAATGGGATGGACAGGGGATGACCGCAACTCAAAGCCACGCCTTTGAAATGCAGGACTTACCCGCCACACGGATTGCCTGGCCCGGCCATCTGCTGGACATCGTCAGCCGTACAGGAGGCTTCATCGGCTGCCTGTTCACATCCGTTATTGTCGGAATTGTCGATGCGGCCGTTCAAACCGCTGACACGCAATTACGCCAACGGCCTGTAAACTCTTTCCAGACTGTCGAATGGACTCGTGTACAAAGTGAAGTCTGGCTACTTGGCCAGGCCTACGAAGGCATGCTCCGCGCAGTAGAAAGTCAGACGGATTCGAGGCACGAAATCTTGCTTGGCAAGACGGCAATTGCCGAACTTGCCGAGGGCATCATGACACGCATTTGCCGGATTTGCGGTGGCAGCACATATTCGCGTCGCTCTCCGTTTGGATTCTGGTTTGAAGATGTGCGTGCCCTCGGATTTCTGCGTCCACCCTGGCCTTTGGCATTCGAAACCCTCGCACGGCCTCTCTGGGACTGATACCGGGCAGGATGTACTTCACGCATATCCCTAGCAATCACCCCGCAGCCCATTATGAACAAAGCGTTTGTCCGGGAACCGGAATTCGATGGTCGGGGCTATTGTCCACGGTGCGGCGCCCTCGGAGTTGATGTGTCTGGCGAAACGCTCGACACCCATATTCTCCCTGCAGCTCGACCGCGAATCGGAGACGCCGCCTGGTTCTGTAGCTTTGCCGGGTGCGACGTTGCCTATTTCACACTGCTGGAAGCTATCGTCACAACCGACGAACTACACGCTCCCGTCTACCCGAAGGATCAACTGGCTCCGATCTGCGCCTGCTTCGGTTTTGGCCGGGACGAGGTAGAAGCTGACATTCGCGATGGCAGCCCACAGCGCATTCGAGCACTACTCAAGCAGGCGGATTCCCCGGAGGCCGACTGCCGCCGCCAGTCAGCGGACGGCAAATGCTGTCGCGGCGCGGTGCAACGACTATACCTGCAACTAACCGGTCAAACGGAACAGTGACACGTCAGCATGCTACCATCCGCCCCCCCGCGGCCCCCTGGCCAAAGTCTCAGAAAACCGCGGCAGGCCTGGTTTTACACAAGTATTACCCGAAGATAACCCACAGGCATATTCCCGTAATTACCAAATGGCATAGGATGTGTCGCTGGATTGGGAACGTTTTTCGTCGTCGGTTCGCAATTCGCTGTCAAATAAAGACACATAGCTGGATTTAAGGTACATAGCTGGATGAGTATCACTACGGACCCCTCTCAAGACCAGACACCGTCGCAAACTGACGCAAACCCGGCTGCTGACGATCACACGACTGCATCGCGCGGCCTGCTCCAGCCTCGCTCCGTATTCAACGAAGTCGAAGGCCAGCCAGAGCCGCTTGCTTCATCCCCGTTGTCTGAAAAAATAATCATCACGTTCGCGGTGACCATACCACTGCTGGCCTGCGTTTACGGCGGGTACCAGCTTTGGCAGTATGGCTGGATGACATCGCTGGATCTCGGCCTGCTGGTCGTGGGCTGGTACATCACTGGCCTGGGAATCACGGTTGGCTTTCATCGACTGCTGGCACACCGGTCCTTTGCGACCACACGGCCGGTACGTTACTTCTGGATGAGCCTGGGGTCTCTGGCCGTGCAAGGTTCACCACTCATGTGGTGTGCCGTACACCGTCGGCACCATCAATGCAGCGACAAGCCGGGGGACCCCCATTCGCCTCACCTTCATGACGGCGGCGTTTGGCAGGTTCTCCGCGGTTTTGTGCACTCGCACACGGGCTGGCTTTATTCACCTTACTGGTCAGACCCGAGTCTGAAAAAATTCATTCCCGACCTGATGTCAGACAAACCGGCAGTGGTTATCGACCGGTTCTATTACCTTTGGGTTATTGCCAGCCTGACCATACCGGCGTTGATCGGCGGCCTGGTGGTCGACGGCCTGACGACATGGTCCTGGCAAGGTGCGGGAACCGCTTTCCTCTGGGGTGGCCTGGTTCGCATCTGTGTGACACATCACATTACCTGGTCAATCAACTCCGTATGCCACGTTTTCGGCAAGCAGGATTACCAGGCTGGTGATGCCTCACGCAACAATGTCATCTTTGGTTTTCTGGCCCATGGAGAAGGCTGGCACAACAATCATCACGCGTTTCCCAACTCAGCGAGACACGGTCTGAAGTGGTGGCAATTTGACCTCAGCTGGGTGCTCATCAGGTTAATGGAACGGTTACGAGTCGCCTGGGACGTCAAAGTACCCGCTGAAAACATGCTGGCTGGCAGACGTTTGTAGACGGCGACTGCCTGTCAGAGTAGACAAATCCCCAACACCGCGGTCTACGCCGCTCAGCGGAGTGCTTCCAGTCTGCTCCGCAGCCGTGGCTCACGCAGATCATAGAGCAGGATCGAATATCCCGCCTGTGCCGTCGGCGGTAATCCAACCAGCGCACGCAAGGGCCCCTGTAAGGGATAGAGTCCCGAGAGGTGGTTCGCCGAAACGGCCAGACCATCGCATTCGAGCAGCTGGGCTACGGAAAGTCGTGTCACTTCCTTCGCCTGGACTCCGTAATCGGCAGGATCCGCTGTTCCAAAATAAGCGAGCGCCATCTTTTCGTAACCTCGCCGGGCAATTTCGTTGCGCAGCTCAGGCAAATCCTGCCCCCAATCCAAGTTGGAGTCACCTAATAGCTGACGGCCTGCAACCGGCCCACCAACAAGTGGAGAAAAATAGGAGAGGTAGTGTGGCCCATTGGACAAAGCGGCCCACACTTGGATGGCCAGCAAGCCGGCCAGCAAGTAGCGATGTCGCCGGGTGCGCTGCCACCACAGAGCGACCCCATCCACCGCCAGCAGTACTACCAGCGGGTAAAGGAACAGCAAGTAACGATGGCCAATCTGAATACGGCTGGTACCGACGAGCGCCAAGTAAATCAGCAGCGTTAACCACCACACGCCGCGTGTTTTGTCGGGGTAATTTCGCGCGGTGGGTGCGTGTGTCCCTTCCCGCCGCCAACTGTCCAGCCGCCGCCAGATCGCATGGAGACCGCTAGCGGTAATGAGCAAACCGAGTACCAGTTCGCTGGGCGTGCTTTTGAAGAACGCGGCGCAGGGAAAGTAATACCACCACCCTGTCAGCGATACCTGGCCCATCAGAAAAGCGCGGTGCCCAGCACGATTGTGTAAATACTGGCATAACACTCCAGCCACTGGTGCAGGGAGCTTCCAGGACTTGAACCGGGAGAGCCAGGCTGGAGCATACGGCCCGCTGATCCCATCGATCCCGTCGAGCGCTACCACGTCAAATCCATGCAGCATCCAGCTGGTGACCCCACCGGCCAACACCAGCAACCCCCAAGCGGCCACAACTCGACCAACGCGCTGTCCCGTTGGCGGCAAGCTGGTCTCGGCAAAACGCCCCGCAGACCACTGGGACAGACCCAGCAACAGCCCCCCAAGAGGAAACAAAAACATCCCTGAATATTTGGCTGACAAAGCCACGCCACAGACCACACCGGCTAGGAATACCCGCCCGGTCGACGGGAACTGCAGCATCCAGCAAAAAGTGAGAAGTGCAACCAGTGCCATTAGTACGAAACAAAGATCAGCCCCGGCAATCGCTGCATGTGCGAGGATCGTTGGTGAAAATGCTAACATCCCTCCGCCACACGTACCGGCCCACAGCCCCCGGCGACGAACGAGCCAGCCAAAGACGAACCAAACCGTAGCGACGCCAATGAGCAGGGAGTGCAGGCTCCGCGCGGTCTGCACCTGCGGGGCGTCGCCGATCAGGCTCTGCCAGCGATTGGGGCGATCCTGACCGCCCGTTCCCAGGGAGGGCGTCAGCCAGGAAATCACAATCGGCAGTGGGGCTGTTCCCTTGTGAACCAACTCACGATCAAGTCTTCCATCGTGAACCGATTGCAGAGCGCAACTCAAATAGAACGTCTCATCAAACGTTGCGCTCTTTCGGCGCTGAAACCAGTGTGTCTGCAGCCCGACTACGGCAGCCAGCACCAGAGCCACCAGAAACACTGCTCGTCGAGTTCCCATCCAGCCGTTCAGAACCGAACCCCTTCCGTTCTAATCAAGATCCGCCGGCCATAGTCGTGACCCCTTATCACGCGTCATGCGCCCAACGGTCACCCCGTACAGCGGTCAAACAGGCCGACACGAAAACGATGCGCTCGCCTCCTGGCTGTCACCTGTCTTTACCGTCGACGCGAAGTCTCCAATTCGTTACGGCGAATCCGATACAAAACAATTGTATCGGCCGCTCCTTGTGTGATGGGGGGAGGCAATCCCGCATGCTTACTGCGCACCCGGGGAAGCACTCCGAACTTTTCGATCAGCTGGGAGGGTGACACAAAGTTCAACAATGTGACTACATTCAGCTCGTTGGGTAGCACTGCGACCGGCTGCAGGCTTCCCTCCACGGCCTCCAGGGCGCGCCGGGCTGGGCTATCAGGCTGATTAAGGACCAGAAAATCAACGAGCAGAAAACACTCGCGGGCGACATCAATTTGCGCCAAAGTTTCCCGGAAATCGCGGTCCGGCAGCAAGTAATATTCCCGCGGACAATAGACCGCAAGATTCGGCTGACCCTGACACAAAATGACAGCGTTCGGAGAGGTATGCTCCTGAATGGCGGCCGCCACCCGCCGATAACTGCCCCCGGTCTCCCAGCGCTCCCACATTGCTGGCGAAGGCCAAAAACCGAACGGTTGCCAGATCGCAAAACATGCAGCCAGTACCAAGCCCAGTCCCCAAGACCGCGCACCTCCCCAACGAACCAGAAAAGCCTCCCCCCCTCGATGCGCTCCATCTTGATACCTTCCAGCGTCGGTGAGATCCGAGAGGACACGCGCGATCGCTGGCACCACTAAACCGATCGCAGCCGGAAGCATCGGTACCAGGAGGCGTGCATACGGCTGATACAGTGGGGTTGCGACAAAAAATGCCAGCGCCCAGGTGGCAATCAGCACCTCAGGCCATCGTCCTCGCAAGAGCGCCAACGGGGCACAAAATGGAACGAGTATCAGAAACGTGCCATCCAGGCCTCCGCCGAGCAATGCGGCGGTGGCGCAAGCTGCCAGTCCAATCGCCCAGCTGGCTCCCGGTTTCGAAATCAGGCGTGGCAGAACTGGCAGTGCTGCACAGGCGATGAGTCCCAACCCACACAGCCAACCAGCATTCCGCAGCGCAGCCAAGGTTCCCAGCAGCGTTAACCCGTGCGATGGCCAACTGAACCAACCACCAAAATAACCCGCGTGGTGCGTCAATACAGCTCGATAGCCTCCCGGATAAACGGCCTCAACGTAACCGACCCAGGGCAGGAAACCACAGACCGCAATCCCACCTGCCAGGGCCAGGCAAAACAACAACTGCAGGGCCACACGGACCGGCAAGGCTGTCGGCAGCCACGGTCGCTTCACTGAGCTGCGCACCATGACGATGAACGCCGCGGTGCCGGCCACCGCTAAAGGCATCCAACCATTGTATTTCGTGTTCCAGGCAGCGGACGTGAAGAAACCTGTCGCTAATATCCAGCCGCATATGTAACCGCGGCCGGCCCAGCGTGAAGCAGAACGTTCGGCAGCAGCAACTGCCGCTCGCGCAGCGGAACGCTTCCCTTGGAGCGTTTCTTCCAAGCGCAGACATGAATAGATCGACAACACGAACCAAAGCGTCAAGGGGACGTCGGTCAAAGCCATACGTGAAAACACCCGGTGTAAATCGCTCGTCGCCAGCAAGCCTGTCATCAAGACGGCAATCCAATTTGTCGCGAGACGTTGGAACACCCGGAACGCAACCGGAATCGTCGCCGCTCCACAAACGACAACAAACACCTGTGCCAACGTGGGCCAGGTCATGCGCAGGAACCCAAAGGCCATGCCCAGAATTCCGGGAAACAAGGGTGGTGCATGCAAAGGTTGCGCAGAATGCATCGCACCCGTGGCGGCAAATTCAGCGCCGCTGAGCACGTAGATCGCCTCGTCATAATGACAGAGCGTCAGACGTGCCACGCCCTGAAAACGCAACAGCAGCCCTGCCAAAACAATGGCCAGTAAACACCACACCTGATTCCGGGTGAGCTGCTGGACTGCGTGCCCATCCTCTTCTCGATGCTTCATGGCGTTGTGCCGCATTGCTGAAACAAACTACGAACCGCTTCAGGACGCGCTTGCCAAATTGAAAAAAGAAACGCTTTTGACCCTCTAAACAGCGATCGCTATACTACCCTAGGTTGTTTCCATTCAACAGGTTATGTCAATACCATGATCGGCTCGACATATTTCCCAGCACCCTTTCGGCGAACCGCAATGTTCCTGGTGGGGCTCACTGCGCTCTGGATACCAGACCTCATCGCTGGATCCGCCGCGTCCGCCGAGCCTCCCACAGAAACGGCTTTCAGCCCAGCCTCGCTCGAATTTTTTGAGAAACAGGTCAGACCGCTACTGGCCAAACGATGTTTTAGCTGTCACAGCGGAAAATCAAAATCGCTCAAGGGAAATCTGCGGCTCGATTCACGGAAACTCGCATTGCGGGGAGGTGACACCGGACCTGCAATCGTACCGGGTGACCCGGTGCGGAGCCTGCTGGTGGACGCCATCAATTACGGCGATGTCTACCAGATGCCCCCCAAGAGCAAACTAGCCGCGGCAGAAATTCAAATACTGACCGAGTGGGTCAAGCAGGGTGCCCCTTGGCCTGCTGAAGCCGACGCCGCACCTGACGCCAGTCAGGCCTTTGATCTGGCACAACGCAAATCCGCACACTGGTGCTGGCAACCCCTGCAAGCCTACCCCTTGCCCGCCATCAGTGACCAGAGCTGGCCCCTCCAGGATCTGGACCATTTTATCCTGACTCAACTTGAAAAGGCTGGGCTGACTCCGGCCAAACCCGCGGATAAATACACCCTGTTACGTCGAGTCACTTTGGATCTGACTGGGCTGCCCCCTACGGCTGAAGAGATCGCCGATTTTGTCACAGATACCTCGGAACAAGCCTACCTGAAAGTGATTAACCGCCTGCTCACGTCGCCACGCTTCGGCGAACGATGGGCCCGACACTGGCTCGATCTGACACGTTTCGCCGAGTCCTACGGCCACGAAGCGGACTACCCGATCCGTAACGCCCATGTCTACCGCGACTACCTGATCCGGGCGTTCAATGAAGATCTCCCCTACAACGATTTCGTGATTGAACAGATCGCTGGTGATCTGTTGAAACGTCCTCGCCTGGAACCCGCTACCGGACGGAATGAATCCCGCATTGCCACCGGCTTCTGGTGGCTCGGTGAAGCGACGCACTCTCCTGTCGACGTGCGCGGAGACGAAGCGGGCCGCATCGATAACCAGATCGATGTCATGTCCAAAGCGTTTCTGGGCCTGACCGTTGCCTGCGCCCGGTGTCACGACCATAAATTTGATGCGATCAGTACGAGTGATTATTACGCTCTGGCTGGATATTTGCAGAGTTCACGGCGCACTCAGGCGATGCTATATCCACCCGAGACCACCAGCAAGATTGTCAACCAACTGGTCACAGAGCAGCAGGCAACAACAGCAGTACTGGGCCGTGAAATACGAGCGATCGCCGCCGCATCCCCCAATCAGTTTAGTACCTATCTACAGGCGGCCACTGAAACAATCCATGGATCTGGCCAGGCAGGAGAAATACCAGAGCGAATCGTCTTTGAAGATTTCGAGACTGGCAAATATGGTCTGTGGACCGCCACCGGCACGGCGTTCGGAATGGGGCCACAAACCAAGGAGAGCACGCCCGAATACCAAGGGAACGTCCTCGCCAAAGGTAAACACTGGGTCAATTCACACAATGCCCGCGACAAGACCCAGGAAAACGCTGACGCGCACCTGGGAACGCTCACCAGTCCCGCCTTTACGATCGACAAGGCGTACATCCACTTTCTGATCGGGGGCGGACAGCATCCCGGCAAGACGTGCGTCAATCTACTGATCGACGGAAAAACCGTACGCAGCCAGACCGGGTTTAATTCCAACCAGATGCGACCGGCGCTGTTTGATGCTACCCCCTGGCGCGGAAAACAAGCGCAAATCCAGGTCGTCGACCAGGAGCCTAGCAGCTGGGGCAATATCGGCGTCGATCATTTCATGTTCAGCGACCACCCCGCGCCCTCCGGCGGGCAATCGATTCAATCGGTTGCTGCCAGACACCAGCTCAACCCCGCGTTACTGACGCGCTGGACGCGTGCGGTTGCCGCCTTCGCGAAACTGCCGGCGCACCATCCCATGAAAACGTGGGCGCGGCTGGGTCATCTGGCTCCCGCAGAGTTCGACAAAGAGCTGTCCAGCTATAGCGCCACCGTTACTGAGCAGTTGAACCTCGCCCAGAAGGCAGCCTCAAAATACTATCCGATCAGCACCTTCTCCCCCGAGACCAATGACTGGCTGACCGACGGACCCGCCTTTTCGGGCACGCCACTGCGCCAAGCCCGTATCCAGCCGGAGAGTAATCCGCTGCAGTTGCTAACGGTCGACAGCATCCATAGCGGTGCCAGAGCACCGCGCCTACGCGGCGTACTGAGAACGCCGACCTTTGAAATTACCCACAGGAACATCTTCTATCGATTGCGTGGCACAACCGGACAGGCGCGGATCATCATCGATGGCCATTTCATGTTTGACCACAATGGTCTGCTGTTCAATGGGGTCAAATTTGATATCAACCAGGGAGACTACTACTGGCACCGGCAGGCAAATGACGTCAGCCGATACGTCGGCCATAAGGCCTACATCGAGATCATCGACCAGGGAGACGGCGCCGTAGAACTGGCGCAGCTAGTCCAGTCCGACGAAACATCTCCACCACAGAGCGTGGACCGGTCCTTCCTGGAAATCACGGCGGACCATCCGAAAAACCACGCGCAGCTGGCCGCCGCATTCGACGACCAGTGGCATCAGGCACTCCGGCACTGGGACGATGGAAAACTTACACAAACCCACGTGCAGATCGTTAATTGGCTGCTCTCCAATGAGCTGCTCCCATTGACCGACGGTAGCAAACAGACGATTCAGAAACACCACGCAAAGTACCGCGACCTCATCAAGAACATCCCAGAACCAACGCGCGCGTTGACGATGGTGGACGGCAGTCCTGAAGACGAACACCTGTTCATTCGCGGCAACCACAAAACCCTGGGCGACGTCGTCCCACGAAAGTTCTTGACCGCGATCACTGGCCGGAAAACGTCGCAAAAATACTCTGGAAGTGGCCGGCTCGATCTGGCTCGAAAAATTGCCGCCCCTGATAACCCACTCACCGCGCGAGTCTTCGTCAATCGAATCTGGCACCACCTGACCGGACGCGGCATTGTCCCCTCGGTCGACAACTTTGGAGTGCTCGGCGCGAGACCGACCCACCCCGAATTGCTAGACCACCTGGCTCTCAAGTTCATGTCTGATGGCTGGTCCATCAAGTCCCTGCTGCGGACCATTATGCTCAGCCAAACGTATCAGATGGCGTCGACGCTTGATCCACGGCAACACGAGAAAGACCCTGAAAACAAGTTACTTCATCGGATGCGTATGCGACGACTGCAGGGAGAGCCAATTCGGGATTCCATTCTTCACATCTCGGGTGAATTGTCTGCTGAAATGTACGGACCGAGTATTCCAGTGCACCTCACCAGACACATGCCTGGCCGCGGCAGTGGTACGTTTCCCAGCGGTCCGCTCGATGGAAAAGGGCGCCGGAGTATTTACATTCTGGTACGGCGTAATTTTCTTCCGCCGATGATGCTCGCCTTTGACACCCCGTTTCCGGCGACGTGCGTGGGCAGACGGAATGTCTCCAACGTTCCCTCTCAGGCATTGATCCTCATGAACGACCCCTTCGTCATTCAGCAGATGAATAAATGGGCCGAGAAGATTGTCGCCCACGAGAACGAGTCGTTGGAGCAGCGAATTCGACGAATGTATTTACGTGCGCTTGGTCGTCCGGTAACCGAAGAACTGCTTGCCGATCTGAGTGGCTTCCTGACCCTGCAACGAAGCGAATATCAAATCGACGAGGCTCAGATGCTGACGGACGTGAGACTCTGGGCAGATCTGGGGCACGTCCTGATCAACACCAAGCCCTTTATTTACGTCGATTGACCTTAGCTCCTTTTCTTCCCGCACAGCAAACGGCACAAACGATGGCACACTGCGGAAGTTTTATTCCACACCCGACGACACGCCGAGAAATGCTACGGACCAGTGCAAACGGGTTCGGTGCCCTGGCACTGGGCGCACTCCTCAACCAGGATCAACGACTGACAGCCGAAGAGCAGAAGACATCGGGGAAGCCAGGCAGCCGGGCGACCCATTTCCCGCCTGCAGTCAAGAACGTGATCTATCTGTACATGGATGGTGGACCATCCCAGGTGGATACCTGGGATCCCAAACCACGCCTGACGGCGGAACATGGCAAGCCCTTTGGGATGAAGATTGAACCAACGCAATTCAACAATATCGGCACGACGTTTGCCAGCCCCTGGAAATTCCAGAACCATGGTGACAGTGGCATTCCTGTCAGCGAGCTTTTCCCTCACGTCGCCAAACATGTCGACGATCTGGCAGTAATCCGCTCTATGACTTCGGCCTTCTCGGAACACACCAACGCAAACTTTTTTCTGCATACGGGCACGGGCTTTCAGGGCCGGCCTAGCATGGGTGCCTGGATTGGATATGGGCTGGGCAGTGAGGCAAAGGACTTGCCGGCATTCGTAGTGCTCAACGGTGGCTTGATACCATCGGGTGGACTCGACAACTTCAACAATGGTTTCCTGCCCGCGACCTTCCAAGGATCTATCCTCGGACCTGGTGACCCTCCGGTGGCGTACATTCAGAGATCTGAAGCGACGGCTGCGCTGCAGAAAAACAAATTATCTCTGTTGAACAAATTAGACCGTCGGGCTGCTGATGCGAGAAACGGGGCCGACCAGCTGGAATCTGCAATCGCCAATTACGAACTGGCGTACCGCATGCAATCAGCGATACCCGAACTGACCGACCTGAATCAGGAATCGCAGGAGACCCGTCGCCTGTACGGAATGGAAACTAAATCAAAAGGGACGGCAACTTTCGGCAAGCAGTGCCTGCTCGCACGTCGAATGGTCGAACGAGGCGTTCGGTTCGTCGAATTAACCTGCCCAAGTATAGGACACGACCGCTGGGACCAGCACGTGAACCTGAAACAAGGTCATGCCGACAATGCACGTGCCATCGACCAGCCGATTGGCGCTTTATTGACCGACCTGAAACACCGGGGTCTGTTTAACGAAACACTCATCGTCTGGTCCGGGGAATTTGGTCGTACACCGTTCGCCCAGGGTTCGAACGGACGCGATCACAACCCCTTCGGATTCAGTGTGTGGCTGGCGGGAGGAGGCATCAAGGGCGGTACGGTTCACGGGCAGACCGATGAGTACGGTTACAAAGCGATCGAAAACAAACAGGAAGTCCACGACCTGCACGCCACAATGCTGCACCTCTTGGGAATGGACCACACCAGGATGACGTTTCGTTTCAGTGGGCGTGACATGCGATTGACGGACGTACACGGCCATGTCATCCATGAAATTCTCGCCTAGCCGTTTGGCAAAGTCACCGGTTGAGTATCGCTCCGATACCAGCTCAACAGAACCAGCTGTGGAGACGCTTCCCATGCTGTTATCAATTGAGACCATGGTCGCGTTTTCCCGATACCACACGAAACCGCAACGCGCTCCTGGATTGTGTGTGCTGATCGGATTCTTCCTCGCGGTAAACTACGGCCCTGGCTTACGAAGCGAAGAAAGCGGACTTTACGGCACATGGCTCATGGCACCACGCTATGCTCGCCAGAGTAAACTGATCCCTGCTTCAGGAAAGCTGGCAGGGACGATTCGAGGTGCCCGGTTCTCCAAACGAACTCCAGACGCCCTGGTGTTTGATGGAAAGCAAGGATTTGTCACGCTGACGGACAATCTCGTCGATGCCCAGCTACCTCGCCCGCAGCTGGCTGTCGAGGCCTGGGTTCTAGTGGAATCAACGTCCGACTGGGGTGCTTTCGCTTCCGCGATCCAGGACAACGGCGAGTACGAACGAGGTTGGATGCTGGGGTATCGAGGCGATCGCTTCTGTTTTGGACTCGTCAGCACCAGGAAACAACGCTTGACCTACCTGACATCCAATACGGAGTTCGCCACCGGAAGCTGGTACTACGTAGCAGCAACCTATGACGGACAAACGATGAATCTGTATGTCGATGGCCAACTCGCCGCCAGCTCTAAAGAGCAGGGGGGGGACATCTTGTATCCGGAACGGGGCCGATTCGGACTCGGCGGCTACCGCGACGATGATGAGTTTTATCCACTCGACGGTCGTATTGCAGAAGTAAGTGTACACCGAACAGCACTTTCATCACGTGCCATCGCCAGTCGTTTTGCGACGCGTAAACAAGGGTTTCCCGGTATCGTCGCCAGCCGCACTGTGGGGGATGACTGGCCCACATACCTGCGCGACGATTTACGATCCGGAATGAGCACCAGTGCACTCCAGTGGCCTCTCAAATTGGCCTGGCACTACCGCGCAGAACATGCCCCTGCTCCGGCATGGCCGCCACCCGCGAAGCAGAACTTCTGGCGTGAAGAGTTCAACTTGCCGGCACGCGTTACCTACGATCGCGCCATGCACGTGGTATCCGATGGGCAGAATGTTGTGTTTGGATCCTCCGCCGACGATCAACTGCATTGCCTCGACCTGAGCACTGGAGCAACACGTTGGGTTTTCTTTGCCGAAGGCCCAATCCGGCTCGCGCCAACCTTGTGGAAGGACCGGGTCTACTTTGGATCGGACGATGGTCACGTCTACTGTCTGTCCGCCCACCAGGGCAGACAGGTCTGGAAATTCCGTGCCGGCCCCCGCGATCGACGGATCCCCGGTAATGGCCGCATCATCTCCGCCTGGCCGGTGCGTAGCGGCGTCATCATCGACGATGGACAAATCCGTTTCGCGGCGGGACTGTTTCCCAATCAAGGCACCTTCCAGTACCTGCTGGACGCGCAAACTGGCAAGCAGTTAGCCTCCGGAAAAATTGCTTTCTCACCACAAGGATATATGACAAAACGTGGCAACGCATTGGCAATTGCGCAGGGCCGGGGACCCCAGACACACCTGGCAAAACTTCAGCGCGCTGGCAAACCACTCCCCATGCCGTCAGGAAATTGGACCGAACAATACCCGTACTCCTTTGTCGGTGCCGCAAAGAGCTGGATCGCTGGTGGCGCAGGGCGAGTGGCAGCGTTCGACTCCGCTTCCGGCGAAGAAATCTGGAGTGCCCGCGTCCAAGGAAGAGCCTACGGGTTAGCGGTCGCCGCGGGTCACCTGCTGGTCAGCACAGACCGTGGAAACATCTATTGCTTCGCGCCTCCAACACCGACCACCGCCACGGATGTTCCTCCCGAGCCATCACAACGCCGCCCAGACTCCGATCCCACAGGACCCCTCTCCCAATTGGCACAACGGCTTGTGGAATCCACCGGAGTAGACATCGGCTACGCGTTATTACTGGGAAGTGGCAATGGCCGGCTGGCCGGCGAGTTGGCTCGCCGAACCCGACTCCGCATCGTCGGTGTCGACCCTAACAACGACCAGGTCGATCAGGCACGCCAGTATCTCGCCGACAAAGGTCACTATGGGCAGGTGGCCATCCACCGTGGCGGGCTTTCGTCGTTGCCTTACGGTTCGGCTCTTTTCAACCTCGTGGTCTATGTCGCCTCCCCCGCACAGTCTTTAGTACCTGCTGCAACCAAAAAAGAAATCCTGCGCGTTCTGCATCCCAATTCAACTGCAGTGCTGACAGACCAGACAGGCACAACATGGGTGGAACTGCACCGCCCCGCGGTGGCGGGTACTGGTGACTGGACACACATGTATGCCAATCCCGCGAACACTTCATGTAGCCTGGATGAACGCGTGACCGACCAATTGCAGTTGCAGTGGTTCGGTCCACCAGGGCCACGAGACATGGTGGATCGTCACCATCGCACCGTCCCTCCACTCGTCTGCGACGGTCGACTTTTCATCCCTGGAGACAATCGTGTGATTGGCGTCGACGCGTACAACGGTAGTCTGCTGTGGAATGTCGAAGTCGCCGATTCGCGACGCATTGGTGCCCTGCGAGACGCCGGCAGCATGGTCGCTACCGAGGATTATCTCTATGTGCTCGCCCGAGACCGCTGCTATGGACTCAACGCCCGGACCGGAGCCTCCGAGCGCAACTTTTCCGCCCCCCTCTCCGCCGACGGCCAATTACGGTACTGGGGCTATGTGGCGCGCGTCGGTGATCGTTTGTTCGGAAGCACCACGCGACCTGGGGCCTCACGAACGGAACAATCGCGGCAAACTATTGATGAAACCTATTACGACCACATCCCCATCGTCACCAGCGACCGCCTTTTCGCGCGGCACCGCCAGACGGGTGAGTTGCTATGGGATTACACCCCCACCACCGGTGCTATTCTCAACCCAACCATCACGATGGCCAAGAACCGATTGTTCTTTGTGCAAAGCAATATTGGCTCTACGCTGAATGAAGAGACCGGCAGGTCCAAATTGCCCGCATTACTGAGAGAAGCCGCTACGCTAGTGGCAATTGACGCGACATCGGGACAGGTGGTCTGGAAAAGAAACATTGACCTGAGTTCCATTGAACATCACCTGTATTTGTCCTATGCAGCAAACCGACTGATCGCTGTTGGCACTCGCAATCAGGGCAGTGGGAAACAAGGGCGTGTGTGGTACGACGTCCATTGCTATAGCGCACGCGACGGAATGCCTCAATGGAAAACTACCCAGAATCAACAACAAGCCACGGGTGGTAGCCATGGGGAGCAGGATCATCATCCTGTGATCGTAGGCAAGACTGTCTATGTGGAACCGTATGCCTATGACCTGGTCAGCGGCCAACAGTTGCAACACTGGAATCTGCGCCGTGGCGGACATGGTTGCGGTGCTATGTCCGCGTCCGCCTCGACT
>MDTE01111686.1_pt1 | contig 96917 bp, 94 predicted proteins | sample 811231 | NCBI WGS metagenome assembly MDTE01 (sample SAMN05326651, study PRJNA326480) | marine metagenome | isolation source: seawater | place: Indian Ocean: Red Sea | collected 2010 | reverse complement strand
TATCGTATTGCGCCGGATTCTCATTTAGCGCTAAAACCCCACCCGTTATCGAATTACGAGTTGTATCATTGCCACCAACTATCAGCAAAATAAGGTTCCCTAAATATTCCATTGGAGCCATGTCTCTCGTTGACTCTCCATGCGCAAGCATCGAAATAAGATCGTTACTTGGCTCCGCATTAACGCGTTCATTCCATAACTCAGTAAAACGCTCTAGGCATTCTATTAACTCTGCTTGTCTTTGCTCCTCCGAATCAACGATTCCCATTCCCGGAGCTGCCGTAGCAACATCAGACCATCTTGTTAGCTTCGCTCTCTCTTCAAAAGGAAAATCAAATAAAGTTGCTAACATTTGGGTGGTAAGTTCAATTGACACTTTTTCAACTAGATTAAAAGGCTCTCCTACTGGCAGAGCATCAAGAATGCCACATACCCTGGATCTAATGGCTGGCTCCAGCGCCTTAAGATTGCGAGGCCCTGCAACTTTTGCAACCTCTTTCCTTTGATTATCATGCTTAGGCGGATCCATCGCTATAAACATAGGTAAAGGGAAATCCTCATCCTGATCCTGAAGAACTATATTCGGCTCGGAAGAGAACAGATCGTGATTTGTATCGACATATTTAATATCTTTATAACGAGTTACGGACCAATAAGGCCCAACGATACTGTCTTTACAGTAATGAACGGGGGCCTCTTTACGCAACCGAGCAAAATACTCCCAATGCAAATTATTAGCGAATAGCTCGGGCTGAGCTGGATTGATATCCTCTATAGGCAAATCCCAAGGGTCCTGTTCTAAAACATTTTCATTAGAGTATGTTACCTCAGCCATAAATCACTCCTTTTACATCTGAAATTCTGGAATTCTCACTACCAAACCGTCTACAGCCTCTGTGACCGCAATTTGACAACAAAGTCTTGAATTAGACTCTCGTTCAGGATTGAGATCTAGCATCTCTTCCTCACGATCTGCGGGCAATCCGACAACATCAATCCAAGCCGGATCTACATAGACATGGCAAGTGGCACAGGAACACTCTCCACCGCAATCCGCATCAATTCCTGGAACTAAATTATCGATTGCAACGTTCATAACCGACGTAAACTCAGGAGCATCTATCTGGTAAGACTCTCCGTTATGAGTAATAAATGTAATTTTTGCTACTAAATCTTCCAAAATCTAATCCTTCCTTTTTACTTAAACCCTATGGTCGCATACCCTCAAAGATATCAACTGTGTAGCTCTGTGCGTAAAATTAGAACAAAGTCTAACCCATGTCTAGTTGCCTGGTACCTACCCAGCGAAAAATATAAAATAAAACACTAATCTGGCGCTATATCTTCCAATTCTCTGCCTGCCGTCTCGGGGAACCACAGCATAATAATAAAGGGAACCAAAACACATAACCCGGAGAGCAGTATTACTCCCTCCCAATTAGAGCCAAAGACTGGATACATCAGGGAAACCAACAAAAGACCGCATATAGCACCTGCGTTACTAAAAATAAATCTAGCTGATGAAGCGGTGGTGCGCTGGCCGGTAGGAAACATTTCAGCTCCATACGTACTTTCAGTAACGCCAACTCCTAATGCAAAAAATATCAAGCCCATCCACAAACCAGACAAGACAATCCCGGATCCGCTATAAAAAAGGACTCCAAATAATGCCAACCCTAATGCGAAAGCAGAGGTTACCGGGCGTCTACCTCTAGTATCACTCAGCCAACCTGCCAGCGGATTTCCTATCACGGCAAAAACTCCACCAAAAAGGGTCAAGAGCGCCACTCCGGCTGGACTCCAACCATGAACATCCTGAAGATATTTAGGAGCAAAAAACAAGGCCGTGGAGCCTGCTAACGCTGTAAGAAAGACTACAGCCGCTATAAGCAATAATCGCTTTTTATGCTCCCTGTATAGAGCCAACAGTGGCTGAAAGCTAGGCTGGGATGGCAAACCACCGATATTTGAATGCAATCTGGCAAACCGGGTGGTTTCCGGTAATGTGCGCCGCCAGTAGGCTAAGAGTATAAGTGGGACTAGACCTACCGCATACAGTGATCTCCATCCAAACGGAATGATTTCGACAAACCCGTAGAGGATGGATGCCATTCCTGCTCCACAAGCTTGAAAGGCACCAAGAACTCCAACACCCCACCCTCTATGCCGTGGCCCAAATTCTTCAACAATAACTACCGTTGCCAATATAGCCTCAGCTACCGCAAAAGATCGGGCAAAAAATTGCAGCCAGATAAACGCTTCAGCGTTTGGTGCCAGAGCGGTGAGACCGGTCAAAAGTGTATAGGCAATGATCGTAATAAGGAGCATTCTGCGTCTACCAACCCAATCAGCTGCCAGAGCAATAAAAATAGATAACAGTGCGCCTGACCGAACGATGGAACCGAGATAGCCCAAATCTCCTTCAGGGATCTGCATTTCATTTTGAATCTGGATAAGATTCAATGTGAAAAGATACATATCATAGGTCTCAAAAAAGGACACGGCAGCTACTAGACCTAGGACACGCCACTGCCTTTCCGTCAAATCAGGAGCCCTGCCTAAGAAAAAAGCCAAGCGATACCAAACGGGATTTTTTTCAGCCAATTACAACATGCCCTCTTTTAAATCTTTAACCGGCTCAGCATAGCGCCATGGTTTCGCCTACACCGAGCTCACCGAATCCAGACCCTATGTCAAATCCCATTCAATATGGAGCTCCGGTAAATTTCGCAACAAGAAACTGGGGTCGGCTGTCGGAACATCATGATCGGAACTTAACCTTATATTTCTCATCCGCTCAAGGAGCGCTGGAAACCCTAAGGTCAATTCCTGTCTTGCCAGTGGGGCGCCAGGACAAAAATGCACTCCAGACCCAAATGCTAACTGAGCACCGGCCTTTGCCTTTGGTCGTTCTAAATCCATCATATGGGCACATTCAAACTGACCTTCATCTCTATTTGCAGCCCCAAAACGAAGCATTATCAGCTCGCCGGCCTTAAGTGGGTAGCCGCCTAATTCAGTATCTTTCGTTACTTTCCGAGGCAAACCTTGTACCGGAGATTCAAGTCTTAAGGCCTCTTCCACAAAAATATTAACCAGCGAGGGATCATCTCTTAACCTAGATTGAATTTCCGGATCCTGACAAAGCATTAACATTCCCCACCCGAAAGTACTGGAAGTCGTTTCATGACCAGCCACCAAGAACTGATTAAGAATACTAACGCATTCGCCGTGAGTGAGCTGACGGTCCTCCCCTTCCAATGTTCCATTCGCTAAAATACTAATCATATGTTCCTGAGGGTCAACACGGGCTTCCTCGATAAGCCTTACCAGGACACCCTGTAACTCAAGGGCTAATCGCGCTCTCCTTACCATTTCGTCCCCATCAATAGGATTGAATCGCAGACCCGCTGCCGCAGCAGTTGCAGCTTCGTCAAAAAAAACTCTCTCTTCCTCTGGTATACCCAATCGATCTCCAATAATTCGTAACGGGACCGGATTTGCAAAAGCAGTAACAAACTCAGCCTTGCCGTCCTTAGCAAAATTGTCCAGAGTTTTATCGATTACCGATTGCACTGCGCTCTCAGCCTTTCGGATTTGGCTAACTGTAAAAAGATGGGCTACTATCGACCGATATTTTGTATGGATAGGTTCGTCAACCGAAATAAGAGTCCCTGGCTGCGGCAGCATCTGCCCGTAAATAGCTCGGAGCTCCTTTTGAATATTCTCAGGCGCCGACTCTATCATCTGTTGATTAGCAGCCCCTCCAAAAAACTGGTCAACAACGCTTGAGAAGGTCTCTGTATCTTTAATAGCCTCTCGAACTAGATCATATCTAGTAACCACATGCATATTTAGCATTGGAATATGGAAGACGGGAGCCTTTTCCCTAAGAAGTGCATAGGTCTCGTGCGGATGTTTTAAGGTCTCAACATCGAAAAATTGCACCTTAGAAATGTCTGTCAAAGCCTCATTTGTCATTCTTTATCTCCTAGTCGTCGGAAAAAGCCGTGCTAACACTAACCTAACGCCGTTGCTAATTAAATCTGCTGTTACGCTTGATTCCAAGAAATTTACGCAGATTTTTGTCGTACCGTCGGCCGGTCCCCTGCTTTGCCAACCATGGCTCCCATTTTTCGTTACCAGACTCGCCCTTAGGCTCATCACCCATAACAGTAACTCTTTGTATTAACCGATCACCCTCAAAATCATTAAGAACAAAATGCTGAGTACAGCGATTATCCCATATCGCTATATCTCCCTCTGTCCAACTATATCTTACGGTAAACTGAGGCATGGACGCCCATCTGGTTAAATATCCTAAAATTACCTCGCTCTCTGAATGACTTAATTCGACAATTCTTCTGGTGAAATGTTCATTAACGTACAAAGCTTTTCTCCCAGTCATCGGATGTACTCTAATTACCGGATGAATTGCCATTTTCTCCTCCTGTCCATGCGGCGAAGCATCGTGAAGGGCCGTTAGATCAGAACAAAACTCTTGCATAGGCTTAGAAAGAGCCTCATACGCTGCATACATGCTTGACCACATAGTATCTCCGCCGACATTTGGACACTTCACCATATGCAGTATAGACATAATCGCAGGGTTCTCTTGAAAAGTAATATCGGTATGCCATTCATCGGCAACACCGCCGTGAGAAGCCGCTAATTCAAAAATTTCTGGGTGGACATTTTCCGTTGGATTTTTAAGGTGGGGGTGAGCTTCTAAGGATCCGAAGTTTCTCCCTAATCCAACGTGCTCGGATTCACTTAGGTTCTGACCCGGGAAAAAGAGGACAAGGTGCTCTAACAACAATTTCTCTAAAAAAGAAACTTGCTTTGAATCAAGCGGCTCAGACAAATCTATACCCATAATCTCAGCGCCTAATGAGCCAGCCAATTTCTTCGCTCGAATATCGCCTATATTAGTTCTTAAGCTCATAAGCTAAAGATGTACCAGATGACAGTCATTGTCCAGCCAAACAAATGATAATAAGACTCTTGCTCTAAGCGCCACTCTCTGGCACAGTGCGCCTCGCAAGAGTAGACCTAAGTTAGCATGGATTAACGGTGCAAACGGGCAAGAAAGAGTTTATACAAATAGATGGAACAACCCTAATAGCTCAGCATGAAGTTCTAAGGGGCCGTCCGCGACTTCCGCTGAAGCATGCAAAGTTACTTCGAAACTCCCTAGCGATATTAATACTCATGGTAAACCAATCATGGGCAGATAGCCTGGTAAGCTTTGCACTACCAAATATAGCTGATCGCGAGCACCAGATTAAGTCAGACGATTACAGAGGCCAGGTAGTATATCTTGATTTTTGGGCATCTTGGTGCGCACCATGCAGAGAAACACTCCCGTTAGTGGAAAGTCTGCAGAGTGAGTTTTCAGAAAAAGCTTTTATCGTTATAGGCGTCAATGTAGATAGTTTCCCAAAAGATGGCCGAAAACTCATCAACGACTTAGGATTAACACATCTAATAGCTAGTGATTCAGGATGGACACTAGCTAAAAAAATGAGGCTGGAAGGAATCCCAGCCTCATTACTAATAGATAAAAATGGTAAGATTCACACCAATCTTCCGAAGCTAAATGAAAATAACTACGATAAAATAGTATCTAGGATTGGAATGGAATTAATTCAATGACTAATTTGATCTGCCAGAGGAGCAAAAATTAGGTAATATACGATATTAGAAGTATATACCACGGGTAGTAATTAAATATTGAGCAAACATAGGCGGGCTCTTCGCACACAGTGAAGGCACGCAATTGGTAATGCTAAAAGCTAATTTAAGGGGCTAGTAGATGGCGTTCGTTATAGTACTTATTATTCTGATAGTTGGTTCGGTTCTATTTCACATTCTGAGCCCGTGGTATCTAACGCCGCTTGCTTCCAATTGGGACTTTATAGATTTTACTATTGATCTTACCTTTTGGGTTACAGGGTTCGTATTCGTCGCCGTCAACGGATTCATGGCATGGGCAGTATGGAAATATCGGTATAAGAAAGAGAACAAGGCCGAATATGCGCCAGAAAACAAAAAACTTGAATGGTGGCTTACTGGGTTAACAACAATAGGGGTGGTGGCAATGTTAGCTCCGGGTCTTTTTGTTTGGGGGCAGTTTGTCAACGTACCTGATGACGCAGCAGAGGTAGAAATTATTGGACAACAATGGCACTGGACTTATCGCTTTCCCGGCGAAGACGGGATACTTGGCGCCACCCAGGCGGAACTAATAACTCCTGAAAACCCATTTGGGTTAATCCCTGAAGACCCTGCTGGGCAGGACGACAAGTTGATCTACGACCCGGTGCTTCATATACCATCTGGTAAGCCGATGCATGCCTTACTCCGCTCTAAGGACGTACTTCATAATTTCACCGTACCTCAATTTAGAGTAAAAATGGACTTAGTGCCTGGGTTAGTTACTTTCGTTTGGCTAACACCTACAGTAAACGGGACCTATGACATTCTTTGCGAGGAATTATGCGGCGTTGGCCACTATACAATGAGAGGCCGAGTGGTTGTGGAGGATCCCGCAGATTTCGAGGCATGGTTAGCGCAGCAACCAACTTTTGCTGAAACCCAAAATAAAATCCCAGGCGACCCTGTTGCCGGAGAAACCTCTTATATGGTGTGTATGGCCTGCCATGGAGTTAACGCGGAAGGCAATCAACTGCTGAATGCACCAAAATTAGCCGGGCAAAGTGAATGGTATTTAAAAAGACAAATTCATGCATTCAAAAATGGTCACAGAGGCACGCACCCTCAAGATATTTTCGGACAACAAATGGTGCCTATGATGGCAACCCTCGCGGATGAACAAGCAATAGATAACGTTATCGCCTATATTCGAACAAAACCTGACGTCGCTCCCGAAAGCACTATAACTGGAGATATTGCAAGAGGAAAAGAACTCCATGAATCTTGCGTAATATGTCATGGAGAAACAGGAAATGGGCGCCATCATACAAATGCACCACGTTACGCGGGAATGAGCGATTGGTATTTACAAAGGCAATTACATAATTTTCAAGATGGTGTTCGAGGAGCTCATCCAGATGATAAATATGGCGAGCAGATGGGCTTTATGTCGAAACAACTATACGGCGATGAAGCGATCAATGATGTTATAGCTTATATTAATTCCCTATAACTCAAGGACGGAAACTAAAAATGATAACATTAACAACAGGGCAAAGGTTTTAAGATGGCTTACGTAGCAATAGCAGATCAAGATGAACCCTTACACGACCCACAGTCGTTTATTACAAAGTATATCTGGAGCCAAGACCATAAAGTCATAGCTATTCAATATGGAGTGACTGCGATTTTTGTAGGTCTAGTGGCGCTTGTCTTATCCGGAATGATGCGCCTCCAACTTGGGTTTCCAGATCAATTCTCTTTTATCAACCCTTCAGCTTATTACCAATTCATCACTATGCACGGAATGATCATGGTGATTTATTTGTTAACGGCGCTTTTCCTGGGTGGTTTCGGAAACTATTTGATACCCCTAATGCTTGGAACCAGAGACATGGTATTCCCATACATGAATATGCTCAGTTACTGGATATATTTGTTATCAGTAATAGTCCTTCTGGCTAGTTTCTTTGTCCCAGCTGGGCCGACTGGTGCCGGCTGGACGCTCTATCCGCCGCAAGCTATTTTGCCGGGCACACCCGGCGTTGAGTGGGGAATTATCCTTATGCTTGCTTCACTCGCTATCTTTATCGTGGCATTTACCATGGGCGGTCTCAACTATATAACTACTGCCCTGCAAGCTAGGGCAAGAGGTATGACTTTGATGAGAATGCCTCTTTCAGTCTGGGGAATTGTTACAGCAACGGTACTTGGTCTTCTGGCATTTCCAGCACTACTAGTTAGCGCTATTATGATGCTACTAGACCGACTAATAGGTACGAGTTTCTTTATGCCTGCCGTTGTGTCATTAGGCGACCAACTAAGCTATAACGGAGGAAGTCCGGTACTCTTCCAGCACCTTTTCTGGTTTTTCGGACATCCGGAAGTTTACATTGTAGCGCTTCCCGCCTTCGGCATTGTTTCTGACCTGTTAAGCACTCACGCAAGAAAAAATATCTTTGGTTATAGAATGATGGTTTGGGCGATCGTCGCAATTGGCGGCCTGAGTTTCATTGTTTGGGCCCATCATATGTATGTCAGCGGCATGCACCCATACTTCGGGTTCTTCTTCGCGACTACCACGCTAATTATCGCAGTTCCAACAGCGATAAAGGTCTATAACTGGGTTCTAACTCTATGGAGAGGAAACATAAAGCTAACGACTCCTATGCTTTTCGCTATAGGCTTTATATTCACGTTTATTAATGGCGGCCTCACAGGGTTATTTCTGGGGAATGTTACGGTTGATCTTCCGCTATCCGATACTTACTTCGTAGTTGCTCACTTTCACATGGTTATGGGCGTATCACCCATTTTGGTAGTTTTTGGGGCAATATATCACTGGTACCCTAAAATGACTGGAAGATTAATGGATGAACGTCTAGGGAAAGCACATTTCTGGATTACGTTTATAGGAACCTATTCCATCTATTATCCAATGCATTACCTGGGTTTCTTGGGTCTTCCGAGAAGATACTACGCGATGGGTAACGCAGAATTCATGAATGAGTCAGCACAGGCCTTAAATGCTGGAATTTCAGTTGCGGCGCTAATTGTAGGCGTGGCCCAACTAATCTTCTTGTATAACGCAATAGTAAGTCTAAAACGTGGCAAACCATCAGGACATAATCCTTGGGAAGCCACAACACTTGAATGGCAAACACCGGAGACCCCTCCAAAGCATGGAAATTGGGGTGAAAATCTCCCGGTAGTTCACCGATGGGCCTACGATTATAGTGTCCCTGGGGCAGAAAAGGATTTCATACCCCAGAACACTCCTCGAAGCGACTTTGAACAAAGCGATAAAACCTAGCTTGCCATGGGATTCCTGAAGCAAATTACGGAGAAGCCTTGGCTCCCGCCAGAGGAAAATGGAGTGTCTGAGATTAAGAGCGGTACCGCCGTTCTTGGCACGCCACCCCAAAGGATAGCATTAAGATTATTTTTAGCCGTAGCTGTTACCTTGTTTGGGCTGTTTTCTGTTGCATACTACGTCAGAATGGAACTGGATGACTGGCGAGCGCTGGCAGAACCTAATCTACTGTGGACCAACACAGGCATAATAATCCTTAGCAGCGTGGCATTTCAAATAGCGACTTGGGCCGTTCAAAGGAATAAAAAGCAGCTATTTCAGTTGAGTTTTGCGTCCGCAGGTATTTTGACTATAGTATTCTTGGTAAGCCAATATGCAGCTTGGCAGGAGCTAACTGAGGCAGGATATTACGCGGTAGTTAACCCGGCGAATGCTTTCTTTTATGTGCTAACTGGAGTACATGGACTCCATCTACTTGGGGGACTAGCCGTCTGGGCGAAAACACTTCTTCGAGTAGCACAGGGAGCAGAAGCTTACAAAGTTAAACTTTCAATTGAGCTCTGCACGACCTATTGGCATTTTCTAGCTCTTGTATGGCTAGTAATACTTTGGATTTTGATTTCAACCTGACTAAGAGATAAACATGTCTAATGACACAACCGTAATTGAAACTACCCCCTCATTCGGACAGGAAAGTGGATGGAAAGGTGTGGTGACAGATTGGGCCGCTGACAAACAAACATTCTCAGTTCCGTGGGGAAAAGCCATGATGTGGATTTTTCTCCTGAGCGATACTTTTATCTTTAGCTGTTTTTTAGTCAGCTATATGAAGGTTCGAATGGCCACAACCATAGATTGGCCTAATCCAAGCGAGGTGTTTGGCTTAACAGTTTTCGGAGTCGAAGTGCCCCTTTTGCTAATAGCCATTATGACCTTCGTTCTAATTTCATCAAGCGGAACGATGGCAATGGCTGTAAACATGGGCTACAGGAAGGACAAAAAGAAGACCGTTGCTTTAATGCTAGCAACAGCATTCTTTGGGGCAACTTTTGTTGGTATGCAAGCGTTCGAATGGACAAAGCTAATTGAAGACGGAGTTAGGCCTTGGGCAAACCCATTTGGGGCTCCACAATTTGGCTCTGCGTTTTTTATGATAACGGGATTCCATGGGCTGCACGTATCAGCTGGCGTCATTTATCTACTAGTGGTAGCTAATCGAGTCCGCAACGGTTTCTATGACAAGAAAGGCAACTACGATATGGTTGAGATTTCAGGGCTATACTGGCACTTTGTTGACCTAGTATGGGTATTTATTTTCGCGTTTTTCTATCTGTGGTAGGAGGAAAAGATGTCTGATCACGGTGAGGGGCAACAACACCCTATTAGCACGTATCTCTGGATATGGCTTTTATTATTTGTCTTTAGTGCGCTGTCGTACTATGTGGACTGGGCGGGATTTCAGGGATATACCCGTTGGACTTTAATTCTAATATTCATGTTTTTAAAGGCCGGGTTCATCATAGCTATATTTATGCATATGGCGTGGGAGCGACTAGCCCTTATAACAGCCATCCTTGGCCCCCCATTAGTAATCGGCGTATTGATAGCTCTTATGGCTATAGAAGGCGACTACACCACTTTAAATAGATTGATGCATTTTAATCTTTAGCGGCCCCATGATTCTGGGCGCTTACCCTACAAGGCTTTAGCGCCCATTTTCCTTCCGGTACATAATCTACTTCCCAAAGTTTTTTTCTAAGAGGCGCTGTCTATCGTGGCAGTTTAAGTCCAACAAGAATAAGCGAGGCAATTACAAAAATAACCAAAAATAAATCGAATGCTAAAAGATAGGAACCCGTCACATCCCTTATAAATCCAACAAGTGGGGGGCCAATGAAACCAAATGGCAAGGTAACCGGACCAATAAAGCCCATAACGCGTCCAAATGAAGCAGGTCCAAAACCTCGACCTATTGCAGCCGCCATCAATGGCATCATAGCACCGGCGGCTAATCCAAAGACTAGAACAGCACCCATTAAGGAGACGAAATTCGGATCAATAAGCCTTACAAAGACAAATGTAATACCCTGTATGAAAAAGGACGACCAAAGTAATACCCGAATGTTGACTTTATCAGCTAAGGTTCCAAATATTAGCGTTCCTAGCAAAGCTGTCGCTCCGAGCGCCGAAGGAAAAAAGGATGCCCGATCCAAACCAATACCAATATCCCCGGAATACGGGATAACGTTGGCATTCCAAGAACCAGCGACAACCCCAGCTATACCAAAAGCTAGCGCCAAAAACCAAAAATTTGGAGCCCGAAATACCTCAGATGTGGACCACATGCGCCCTTCTACTGGAGTTTCCGTTGTCTCAAACTGAGTTCCGTCAGGAACTAACCCCAAATCGGAAGGTTGATTGCGAATGATCCACCAGAGAAAGGGAACAAGCACTAAATGCAGCATAGATATAATAACTAGCGTATCTCTCCATCCAAAATCCGCTAACATAAAACCAACAATTGGTGATAGCAAGAAGCCTCCTGTCGGAGCCCCCATGCTTGCAATACCAACAGCCTTGCCCCTATTTTGACTAAACCACTTAGCAACTACCGTATTGGCTGCTAAAGGGCCAAACATAGCCGCCCCTATTGCTATACCAACCCCAAATAATAGCCCTAGCTGCCATAGTTCTGTTGCTAGCGACATGAGAAGAAAGGAAGCGCCTGATACGATTGATCCAGTAATCATTAAGCCTCTTATTGACCGTCTATCTAGCATAGGTCCAATAATTGCTCCCGAACCAGCCATAAATACTGTCAAAATAGAGAGCCCAAGATTAGCCTGCATGGTGGAAGCGCCAAACTCACCAGTCAAAACAGGAATAAATAACCCAAAAACCGATATTGAACAGCCCATAGCCAAGAATTGGGCAAAAAAGCTAACGCCTACTATTCTCCAACCATAAAATATCTTCGAGTCCAGTCTATCTGACATCACAACCCCCCCTCCCAAAGAAACGTCCACACTAACCTGCATAATGATCTAGGACCAGCGATGTTTAACAAATTAGGTTAATATGTACACACAATTTTAAGAAACGTCATGCAAACCAACAACCTAGTAACTATCGTAGATGACCTTAAAGCCGAGGGGGAAGAACTCTACAGAATTCTAGAAACAATGTCGGTCGATGACTGGAAGGTAGAAACAACCTTTAAAGGCTGGACTCCCTTTGACGTTATTACTCATCTCCATATGTCAGATCATATGGCGCTTACGACTATAAAAAGCCCAGAAGCCTTCAAACAAATTATGCGAAAAATGAGGTCTTCGGGGCTGAACTCAAAGGATTTCGGTAGAAGCTGGATTGGACAATGCGATGCAGAAACCCTACTTGAAAAATGGTCGGCAACCCTTAATGAGCTATGTGAAAAGTTTTTAGCTCTTGATCCAGAACAGCGGATTACATGGGCAGGGCCAAGCATGCGTCCACGCATGTTTATAACTGCGCGCCAAATGGAAACATGGGCTCATGGCCAGGAAATATTTGACTTTCTCAGAGCCGATAGAGAACCTACTGAAAGACTAAAGAATATTGCAGAAATAGGAGTTCGCACCTTCGGTTGGAGCTTCTCGAACAGACAATTAAGCATTCCTAGCACAATTCCCTTTATATCTCTAAAAGCCCCAAACGGAAAAACTTGGGAATGGAATGAAGATAATAATCCCAACAAGATAACAGGGTCTGCGCTAGATTTCTGCCAGGTGGTTACCCAAGTCCGAAATATCAGAGATACCGCACTCAAAGTTGAGGGGGGAATAGCGAAAACATGGATGGCCATAGCTCAATGTTTTGCAGGACCACCAGAAGACCCCCCAGCACCCGGAAGCCGGCTTCCCTAAACTTTCTTAGATTGACCTCCCCAATAAGGATCCTTTAGCTCTCTTTTCAAGATCTTTCCGGTCGGTGCTTTCGGAAGACTATCAACAAAATCAACGCTTTTAGGTTTCTGATAGCGAGCTAAATGTTTTGCCGCGGTATCTATAACTTCTCGCTCTGTAGCAGAGCAATCAGGCTTAAGAACTACAACTGCTTTTACAGATTCACCCCATTCATCATCTGGAACTCCAATCACCGCACATTCCAATACTGATGGATGTTTATGGATAGCCGTCTCAACCTGCGTAGAAAATATATTCTCTCCGCCAGAAATAATCATATCTTTTGCACGATCAACAATGAATAAATATCCATCTGAATCCCAATTAGCAATATCGCCAGTCCACAGCCAGCCATCCTTAAGAGTATTAGCGTTTAATTCCGGTTGATTCCAATACCCCAACATATTAGCTTCTGATTTCACCACAATCTCTCCAGCCGTTATGCCGTCTCGAGGAACCGGCTTTCCTGATTCATCTACAACAGACACTTCCGTAACAAACCCCTGTCGCCCGCAAGAATTAAGACGTTCAGGGTGCTTCCCTCCGATAGCGTCTAAATGATCTTCCTGAGATAAAAAAGTCATCGTCATTCCTTCAGTCTGACCATATCCCTGAATGAGGGTGCACGGAAAAGACTCCAAAGCAGCTTTTACAACCGTCTCAGGCATTGGGCCTCCCCCATACTGAATATTGCGCAAGCTAGATATGTCATACCTATCAAATCCATCAACTGCCATCATCCAATTTAGCATCGTCGTTATTCCTAAAAACGCCGAAACCCTCTCTGCCTCTATAATTTCCATCGCACTTTTGGCCTCGAAGTTCATTAAGACAACTGGACAGCCATGTGCCATATAATTCATTGCCAAAGCAACCGGTATATGAAACATTTGACCAGTCAGCATATAAACATCGGTTGGAACCACCCGCTCCGCTACCGTCTGATTAACCATTCCCATAAATAAGGTTTTATGGGAATGAAGAGCTCCTTTTGAGAGACCAGTTGTGCCTCCGGTATAAAGAATCAGGGCGGGGTCATCCCCACCAATAATACTGCTAATTAACGGTTCGTTGTCACCCCCCTCTCCCAGTAATTTTTCGTAACTACCATCGCTGCTAACGCCGAACTCAACCCAACGAGGAACATCTAATAGCGATTGTAGTTCGGCGCGTTCCGCGTGAAACTCATCAGAAGTAACAATCAGTGATGGGGAGGCATCGGATAAAATTCTTGCCAACTCTGGTACAGCCAATCGCCAGTTTAACGGTTGGGCTATCAACCCTACTCGGGCACAAGCGAAATATAACTCAAAATACTCGATGCTGTTCTTAGCTAGAATTGCTATTCTGCTGCCCTTCTCTATACCGTTATCACATAACGCATTACCTAATTTACGGATTCTGCAATCGAGCTCGCCAAAAGAAATTCTGCGATTGGCCGGAATATCAATCAAAGCAGGGCGATTAAAATCAATCTGAGCCCATTTAGCCGTAATGTTGCCGATATTCATATCGAATCAGTAGGTCAAAAAACGGTATACGATTGCGGCACTTAATATGGAAATAATAAGAAATGTACCCTGTGCGCCTATCAGACGTCGATAATTAGCTCCTGGGTGAGTGCCCATACCCCAAGCATGCATTACCCGGAATACTACCAACGCTCCGCCGAAAACATGCACAAGAATAGCCTCCAACCCTCCTAGCTCAGCGATTAATAAAAGCACTAATGCTAAGGGTACATTTTCCACAAAATTAGCCTGAACCCGCAACATCGCATCGGGCCTCCAGTCTGGTTGACTACCCCCGCGCAATCGCACATACAGCACACTATTTGCTAATACCACGCTTAGCAGTCCGCATAAACCAGCGTATAACGCAGTAATAGGAATGTTTAACTCCATAATCCAACTCCTATGCCTATTAAACCCAACAAAAAGAGTACTAAACCAATATATCCGTATTGATCCATCCAGAACAAACCAAACGCCTCTGGCGAGCCTTTTGGCGCAATCGGTACCTCTCCTTTCCTTATCTGCCTAGGCCATTCTGGAATTACGATCATAATCAGACCGCCAAGCCAGAATAATCCAAAACCAGCCACCAAAGACCACTCTAAAATATTCATAGTCACACCCTGTAAAATAAACTGTAACTGGAGTACGATATGTTACAATTTTGAAAATTTCTACAACAAGGCAGTTAATACTGCTCAAGGTTAGTGTATAGGGATCTTGTGGGTCATTCCACAGATTAAAATTACGTGAGGAACTTATGAAAAAGATCAATGGACTGGTTGCATACTTATCTTCTATAGCATGCGTGTTAGCGTTATCAATTGGTATCTCTTCGCCCGCAGCGATAGCTGAAGAAAGTACAAGTGCATACTTAGAGGAAATAATTGTAACGGGAACGAAACGTGCTGCATCTCAGCAAGACACACCAATTGCAATTTCAACATTAACTGCAAATCAAATTGCTAAAACATATGGAAATGATATTCGGGCTATCGGAGATCTTTCCCCAAATGTAAACCTTACTCAGCAGACTGGTTTTAACGCTGTCGCTGGAGGAATTCGAGGCACTGGAACAATTTCCATTCTCACTACTCAAGACCCTAGCGTAGGACTATTAGTAGACGAATTTGCACTTAACCATGTACAAGCTCAGTTCGTTGAGCTTTTCGATCTCGAACAAGTAGAGGTATATAGGGGTCCTCAGGGAACGTTATTCGGCAAAAATAGTACTGGTGGAACCATCGCAATTACCACCAAACGCCCTGATCTTGATGAGTTCCATGGCGAAGCCAAGGTGACTATCGGAGGATATGACGGCGGATCCGACAATTATAAAGGACAGCTAGCATTTGATATTCCGTTAATAGAGGGCGAATTGGGCTTAAGAGTTGCAGCATCCTATGTGAATGAAGAGGGTTACTACACCAACGATAAAGATACGGCCACGTTCCCTAACTCACCATATAACGCACTATTTGGAGTAACACCAGATCAGCTAGATCCACGACTTAGCCAGGTGACAACGGGTGACGGAGCAAGAATTAGCGGGAAAAGCACAATGGCCGCAAAAACCAAGTTATTGTGGCAGCCTAATGACAGGTATGAAGCCTATTTCATTTGGGAAATAATGAGAGACGATTCTGATTCACCAGCTAATATTAATGAGACTCCAGCCGGAGAAGGCTTTCTATTCGAACTTCTTGGTTTCCCAGGAATACACCAAGCAGGCCATACAGATGTATATAGCACCGGAATAACTAATCAGGGTGCTGGAATCAATATTAAAGATGGACATAGAGTTGACGTAGACGGGTACTACCTTCAACAACAAATCAACTTCGATAATTTCCACATTAAATCGATTACAGGCCTGAGGGAACAAGAAGAAACCTTGCCGAGCACCTATGTTGGAGAAGCTTTCCTTTCACTGTTTGATGCAACCAGAAATCTGGAACGCAAACAGTTTCAACAAGAGGTTCGCTTAGTCACCGAACTCGATGGCCCTTTCAACTTCGTAGCAGGAGGAATATATCTCCGTGATGAATTAGATTTCCGGGCCTATTCAACGGTTGGCTTGGTATCCTTGCTGGCACCCGGCCCCACTATGGACCTCAGAAACATAACCAACGACCCAGGTCATGGTATCGTTAAACAGGACAGAAAGTCATGGGCAATATTTGCTGATGGAACCTACCAAATTAACGACCAAGTAAGTATTACTGCTGGGGTTCGTCATACCAGTGATGAAAAGGAGTTTTATAAGCCCACTGGAGCCGGAGGACCGTGTAATCAGTTCACGGAAGCAGTGGATGCAGTTCCTGATCTCAATGATCCGAATTGCGTAGACATACGCTCAAGCAATGTAAGTCGTGCAGGATTGGAAGGAATACAGATCAACCAAAGAGATCAAGTACTCCCAGATACTGCCTATGCATTTATAGCGGAAGATACAAGGACGTGGAAGGAAACCACTTGGCGGGTAGTTTTAGATTATCAACCAACTGATGAAACAATGTACTACGCTAGTGTAGCCACCGGATTCCTCGCAGGAGGCTTTAGCGAAACTTGTTCAGCAGTCCAAAGTTGTCTCCCATATAACCCAGAAACTAATATAAATTATGAAGCTGGATTCAAAGGTGACTTGATGGACAGCAGACTTCGATTCAATGCTTCAGTTTTCTATACCAATTTTGATAATCTTCAAAGAAATCAGGTTTTCCGTTTTACTGACCCATTAAGTGGCGTTGAAACCCAGGAAACTATTACATTAAATGCAGGAAAATCTCATGCTTTTGGTATAGAAGTTGAGAGCACTTGGCTAGTAACTGACGCTTTTCAACTGCGAGCTTCAATTGGCTACCTAGATGCGCAATACGATGAGTTTGAATTTGAAGGCGTAGATATGAGCGATCTAGACATTCCGTTTGCGTCAAAATGGCAAGTAGGGCTGCAAGCGAGCTATGATCAAGCCTTAAATAATGGCGCGGTAATAACTTATACCGCCGGTGCACACTTCCAAACCGATGCGGAAATGAGCCCGTTTGATCCAAATGCCGCAACCGGAGTAAACCCTGCATTCCCGGGGACTGTAGCTAGGCATCCGACCTATACCCAGCTAGAAGAACGCACTTTGGTAGATGCAAACGTGACATATACTAGCGCTAGTGAACGTTGGTATATGACTCTATGGAGCAAAAACCTCCTGAATGAGAAATATCGTACTTCAGCCAACTCGGTGGCAGGTTTATGGAACTTTAGCCATTATGGTGCGCCTTTGCAGTGGGGTTTAGAGTTCGGAGTAAACTTTAATTAATTAAAATATAATTGAAGACCAAAAAAAGGCGGGCACCGAAGGTTCCCGCCTTTTTTCTTTATAGAGATAATCACTTAAACTAATGATTCGGGCTACAGCAATAAGAGAGAAAGATGGGTTATACGAATAATGAAGAAACGAACAAACAGGTTTTTTTAAAAAAGATACCTTCAGGTATTGCAACCCCTGATGACTTCGAGGTAAAGGAAACAAAGATACCAAAGATCGAATCTGGCCAAGTATTAGTGCAAGCTCATTATCTAACCGTAGATGCAGCCCTAAGACTAATCGTGCGAGACAGTGACGACTTCCTTTTTCGAGTTCGTCCAGGGGACTTGGTAAATAACACCTTCGCTGGAAGAATAATTGAATCCAATAATCCGGAATTCAAGGTCGATGAATACGTTCTAGCTCCTTTAGGAGTTCAGAACTATGGTATCAGCGACGGACAAGAGCTTGAGAAGGTTAATCTTAATCTAGCACCGCTTAGTTCCTGGTTAGGAGGTTTTGGGACGTCTGGGCTTACTGCTTACTTCGCTATGCTAGATGAATGTCGCCCTCAGCCCGGACAGACAGTTCTAATCAATGGAGCAGCGGGAGCAGTAGGTACAATGGCTGGGCAGTTCGCTAAACTGACCGGCGCCACCGTTATAGGAATTACCAGCAGCGATCAAAAATGTGACTGGTTAGTTGAAGAAATCGGTTACGACATAGCTATTAATTATAATAATCCTGACTGGGTCCAGGAATTGGAGACAGCTGCTCCGAATAGACTAGATGTCATTTTCGATAATGTGGGTGGCTCAATACTCAATGAAAGCCTCCGATTTATCGGAATGCGAGGGATAGTTCTTCTATGCGGTTCAACCTCCCAATACACAGAGGAAAGCATGACAGGTCCAAACAACTATATTTGGTTGGGCACCATGCGGGCCCGAATGCAAGGATTTGTGATTTTTGACTACGTTGAACAATACGAGACTGCAAGATCAAATATGGCGAAATGGATAGAACAAGGAAAACTTAAGCTGCCTGAACATATAATAGATGGCGATATAGAAGCCTTCCCAAGTGCATTCCAAGGTTTATATATGGGAGAAAATCTTGGAAAGATGTTAATCCGTTTACCTGTTGCTCAATAATTTACTGGCTCGCAGCCCAATCTCTTCCTTCTTGTGAGGCTACCCAAAGTAGTGAATTTTTCAATAAGCGGCGAAATCCTGGGTTCTCAAATGCCTCAGGGCTATCCCCAATATCAGATGCTACTACAGGAGCATTACCAGCAGCATTAGCCCAAACCACTAGATTGCTGCCTAGGGGATGATCCCATGAATCTTGTTCTTCCTTTGGTGCTAGTGGAGGCGGAGTAAAATTACTCGCCTCATATAGGTAATCGCTTCTCATAAGCGGGAGAACTTTGCTTTCGAAACGAGGTGACTTAATATAAATCTCATCGGTTACTATAAAGCCATCCTCCAAACCAGTCATAACTGGATGTTTCTTATCCACAGGTGATAACTTAAAAGTCGGATTTGGATGCGGGCCATGCCCTCCTCTATATCCTGATCCAGGCATCATCTCACCGTCGAGATCACCTTCTTTTAACATAAAAGATGAGCCATGGATTTCTCTCCAAAGCGGCCACAAAGGCCACCCCACAGTCCCATGATTTAATAGCACCATACCCTTTCCTATTTCCAGCAAATGCTCGATGCTTCGGCGATAATCCTCACTTGGAATACCAGTATCATTTGCGCCATCGTGAAGCAAACCAATGCCTGGTATGCCCGACATATCATAGAATAAAACAGCATCATAGGACTCGATATTTTCCGGGCGAAGACAAATCTGTGCTGCTGGCTGCTCTACTAGCGTAGTGTTTATTAAAGCGTCATCCTCGAACATAGCCAGAAATGCATCGTGACTATACGCATGGCCTTTACTAACAATTAATACTGATACCATAATACTATCCCTCTTGCTGCTTGAAGAACGTTACCGAGTCGGCAAACGAAACGCAACGATTTGATCAACACAATCACTGAAGAGTATTTTTTTGCTATATTTAGAAGCCGGCATATTCTTAAATGTGGAGGAAAGAAATGATAGAAGATCAGATCCAGGAACTGTTAGATAAGAAATCAATAGAAGAAGTTCTGATTCGGTATGGACGAACTCAAGATTGGCTAGATACCCCAGGGCAGGATAGCTGCTTTTGGCCTGATGCTGAGATCGACTTTGGATTCTTTAAAGGGAACGGAGCGGATTGGGTAGCTCACGTCATGCCTCATGAAGCTGAAGCAATCAGACGATGGCATATGAGCACAAGTATTATGATAGATGTCAAAGGGGAAAAAGCTACCGCCGAGTGTTACGGAATTGCTGTAGGAACATCAACTTCCGAAAACGGAGCTCTGCAAGACAGTATGTATGGAGGGCGATACCTCGACGAGCTAGAGAAACGCTTCGGTGAGTGGAGAATATCAAAGCGCACCTACATTCTAGACTGGGCACATCAATTTCCTAACTCACTTGAGGCGTCAACAGGAGAAGAATTTGCACTCAATATCCTCCAAATTCCAGAACCAGGACACAAGCTATATCGAGAGATGTGAGCAGCTAAGAGTATAGCTATGTCTTGGAATCCATTCTCAGAGGAGATTCTAGAAAACCCAGCATCAGGCCATCATATCTTGCTGGAGAACTGCCCTGTCCATCATTTAGAGGGGTTTGAGCCGCCATTTTATACAATATCAAGGTATAAAGATGTAAAGCAGGCGTTGAGAGATGTAGATACCTTTTCAAGCCAATTTGGACAAGGGCCTAAGTTTACGACACCACAAGGGATGCTATGCGATCCACCCAAGCATACTCATATGCGAAATATCGTGCAGGAAGCTTTTAGCCCTAGGGCAATGGAAATCCTAAAACCTATAGTCACCAAAACCGTCAACGAACTTCTTAACGAGATAATGGAAGGACCGCCGACATTTGATCTTCACGATGCGTTTGCTTTCCCTCTTCCGGTAATCATTATCGCTGACATGCTAGGAGTACCAACTAAAGACCTAAACAGATTTAAATATTGGTCTGATATACAAGTCGCAGCCATGGGCATGGCAGATCCAACCAAATACCAATCTGAACAAACAGAATTCTTTAATTACATGCATAACCATTGGGCAACAAGACGATCTGAGCTAGAAAATGGAAAAGAATGTCCAAATGACCTACTTACGATTATAGCCCAAGCAAAAAATCCTGACGATTCTCCGATATCTGAAGATGATGCTCTATCAATTCTTACTCAACTATTAGTTGGTGGGAATGAAACTACTACATCCCTTATAACTAACTCAATCTGGAGATTATTAGAGAATCCGAAGCAATGGCAAATGTTAATTGCCAATCCTAGCTTGGCCAGCTCAGTCGTTGAGGAAAGCTTACGTTTCGATCCTCCGGTATTAGGTTTATACCGAACCACCACAAAAGATGTACGCCTCCATGGCACAACGATGCCGAAGAACAGCAAAGTTCTGATAAATTATGCCGCAGCTAACCGAGACCCCCGAATCTTTGAGAATCCTAATGTTTTTAATATTTCCAGACCGAGAAGACGGCACATGTCCTTTGGAATTGGTGTCCATTTTTGCTTAGGGGCTCCAATGGCTAGACTGGAAGCCGAAATAGCACTTTCCGAAATAGCAAGAAAAATACCAAATGTAAGCCTGACAGGAAATGGTAAAAGGATTACCCCTTTTTTCCTTTGGGGCAGAAGTAAACTTCCGTTAAGATCCAATCTCAATGAGGAGAATATAGATGGGAAAACTCAATAAAACTTTCAACACAAGAGCTCGGTACGAAGGCCAGTCATATCAAGAAATTCTTGACCTCGATAGCCGAGAAGTTCCAGCCAATCTTCGAGCCGAATCTGCTCCTTACCTTGGGAGTGAACCAATTCCCGCTTCCAATTATACAAGCCAAGATCATTTTGACTTGGAAGCCGAAAAGATGTGGCTGCGAACCTGGCAGATGGCCTGCAGAGAGGAGGAAATACCAAACGTTGGCGATTATTTGATTTACGAAATTGTAGGAAGGTCTGTAATAGTTGTCCGGAGTTCAAATACAGCAATAAAGGCGTTCTATAACGCATGCTTACATAGAGGACGAAAGCTTGTTACTCAAGCGGGAAAGAAAAAACAGTTCCGTTGTCCATTCCATGGATTTACTTGGAATATAGATGGCAGTTTCAAAGAACATCCATTTCCATGGGATTTTCAACATCTAAATGAACAGGAGTTTAATTTGCCTGAGCTTTCAGTAGGCACTTGGGGTGGATTCGTATTTATTAATTTTTCCTCTGACCATGCACCCTTAGATGATGTCCTGAGACCGTTGCCAGAACATTTCGAAAAACTCGACCTAGAAAACAAATATATTGCTTTCCACGTCGCAAAAATCGTCGATGCTAACTGGAAAGCCGTTAGTGAAGCTTTTATGGAATCTCATCATACTGTTGATACTCATCCTCAAATTATGCCTTACCTTGCAGATGTTAATTCTCAATACGATGTTTTTTCTGACTATATAACCCGGCAGATTTCAGCTGCTGGAATTCAAAGCCCTCACTTGAAAAAAGAACTTAGCCAGCAAGAAGTAGCTGACGAACTGTTAGCCCAAATGGGCATTCCAGCCGGCACTATGGATGTGCCGAGTAATGAAACTGCAAGGGCATTCGTAGCGCAGGTCTTTCGAGAAAGAATTGGTCAATCGGATGGTAATGACTATGAAGGTTTTTCCGATGCTGAAATGCTCGATGCCATACTTTATAACTGCTTTCCTAATCTTTCCGTATGGGGCGGAATTACAAATAATTTAGTATATAGATGGCGGCCAAATGGCACTGATGTGAATAGCACTATTATGGAAGTATATGGTCTGCAATATGTGCCCGCTAATGGCAGTCGTCCAAAACCAGCTACCGTGCATTGGCTATCTGAAGACGAAACATGGGCAGATGCTCATGAGATGGGCGGGCTAGGTAGCGTATTGGATCAAGATATGGGAAATCTCCCTTATGTACAAGAAGGCCTAATATCTTCTGGTAACAACAGGGTCGAATTTGGAAATTACCAGGAAATGCGTCTCAGACAGCATCACATAATGATAGAAAGATACATTAATAACGAAATCTAGAATGGCAAAACCATTTTTTGCATTGCATTAACGAGATCTTTATCTTTTGGAGAACTAAAAGAAACTTGTACAGCGCGATTTCGTTGAGCGATAACTGGTCCAAATTCGGGGTGCGTATTAATAAAAAATCTTCCTGATTTTAATCCCTCAAATATCTGTTCTGCTAGATCTTCTGGAGCGGTTCCTGGTTTCTGTGTGTCTGTCGATACAACTGGATCATGTGGATCAAGTTCCAAACTATTTTTCAGGTCCAAGGGTCGATTTCTATTACTTGAAGATAGTTCGGTACTAACAATTCCGGGGCAGACTACTGAAACCCCAACTTTGGTGCTTTCTAGGTCAGCTCTTAACGCCTCGGAAAGTCCAACTACGGCAAACTTGGAAGCGTTATAAATACCCAATCCTCGCATGCCTACCAAACCACCAACCGAAGCTATATTGATTATATGCGCCTCAACCCCGCTTTCTAAAAGTATCGGGAGAAATTCTTGCAAACCATTCACCACTCCCATTAAATTAACACCAAGCACCCAATCCCAATCCTTATAGGTAACCTCATAGAGAGGTGCTGCTACGTTTACTCCAGCATTATTTACAAGAAGATTAACTTCACCATACTGAGAGAGACAAAAATCTCTAGCATCGGAAAAACCGTTCCTATCAGTAACATCAAGAATAAATTGGGAAACCTCAACACCTGAATCCTTTAACCTCGAAAACGCCTTCTCAAGTGCACTTTCCTCTATATCTGCCATGACCACTTTCATTCCCTCCCGGGCTAACGTATTCGAGACGGCGAATCCTATTCCACTGGCTGCACCAGTAACAAAAGCAACTTTTCCTATAACGTTCGTCAGCGGCATCAGGACTCCATGCTAATGGCAACAGCCGGACAGACCTCAATAGCCTGTTCAGCATGAGAAACCATCTCCTCATCGGTAATATCTTTTACCAAAAGTTCAGGGTATCCATCAGCACCCATTTTAAAAAGCTCGGGGTGATTGTAGTAGCATTCTCCTGACTTATAACATTTTTCAAAATCAATCAGCAACTTCATACTCGATCAAACTCCAACCAAAGCTCACCGGGGCTTCGAAAACCCCCAGAATCGATAGAAGGGGAACTAATACCCTCATGCTTAACAAACTTTGGCCTAATATTCTTTATTCGTTCGTTAAGACGGGTACATGAAATCGCTGATTCTTGACGCGCCATTGCATAACCCATGCAGAAGTGCTGCCCGATCCCAAAACCTAAATGGCCCGGCTTCCCATCCTTATAACGACCTGAACGGTTCTCTCGGCCTATATGTAGGTCGTCACGATGGATATCAAAAATATCTGGGTCCTTAAATACTCGCTCATCCCGGTTGCCTGCTCCAAGATAGAGAATAAGCCCCCCCCTCTCTGGAATAACCTCGTCATTTATAACAATTTCCTTAGTGGTCCTGCGAAACTGTGCGTGAACAACAGGATCAAACCTCATCATCTCTGTAAACACATTCTCCCAAAGACCAGGTTCTTCTATTACGTCCTGCATCTGATCCGGACGCGTATATACGAGGTGATACCACATATTAGCAATGGCCTTATCTGTAGTATCCCCTCCCGCAGCTAACAAAAGAGCTACGAACCCCTTAATCTCTTCGATACTCATTCGGTTTCCGTCAAACTCAGCGACACAGATTCTAGATAACAAATCGTCACCAGGATTTTTAGATCTCTCTCGAATCATTGGATCAATATAATCCCACATCTCGTTCCTAGCTTTTATGCCGCGCTCCATATGTTCCCCACCGAAGCCTAGACCAGCTATCAATGCTTGGTACCAACCAACGAAATCATTCTCATCTTCTCTCGGCAAACCCAACATGTTGGAAATGATCCGTATCGGAACTTGGCTAGAAAACTGGTTTATGATCTCTACTTCCCCTTGATCTATGAATCGATCAATCACCTCATTAGATATCAAATCAATCATCGGCAAAAAATCATTTAATTTTTGACCGACAAATTGTCCGGCCACGGTGTTTCTCAACCTCCGATGCTGGGTACTATTTCCATACTCCAAAATATTAGGACCAAAAACATGACTGGAACCAAATTCATATGGTCCTTCAGGATCGTATACCCCTCTATCAAAGCTCGTATTATCCTGAAAAACCCCATCAACATCCCAATAACGGCTAATAACCCAGCGATTATGAAAACGATCGTGATAGCAAGGATGATGGTCCCTAAGGGCTTTATATACAGGAAACGGATCTCGCTGGAAATCCTCGGAATCAAAAACACGTGGATCTATATTTGGTCCAAGTTCAATCGCTTCGGACATAATCTCTCCTCCCTCAAAACTGATTAACTATTGTTTATTAAACTTTACTGGTAAATGCCAACATGTCCGCATCTCACCTAATCGTAACGACGTAAGAAAAGGGGTCGATCCATCTATTAGCGTTATATTGTTGGTCTTACTCAGCAATATCTCGCTAACTATGACAGCTAGATCTCTTGTTATCGCATATAACGATATAGGCCTATCATCCGGTATCGCTGGATGTATAGAGGGTTTTCCTAACCCAAAAGCAATCCCTGATGCCAAGCCATCAGCACGATACATCCCGCGAGGTTCCCTTTGACACAAATCCTTTCTGTTCGGAATGAACTTATCAGGAGCTTCAAAGATCCGAGGATCTCTATTAGCAGCAGCAGCCGAACAAATAATCTGTGCTCCTGCTGGAAGAAGACGTCCAAATCGTTCTACTTCATGCAGTGTATAACGCTCTACTGAAATAACCGGCTGAGAATGTCTAAGAGTTTCCAAATACGCTAACTTCAATATCCGACGATCAGACCTAACCATTTCTAAGGCTTCTTGATCAAACAAGAGGTTAAAGAATAAATTTGCCAACGTTCCATGTAACGTCTCGTGATCGCCCTCCAACAGCGTAACTACCAAATCATTAACGGTTGTTTTTTCATCATAAACCGCAATAGCGGATACTAAATCTTCTTCAGGGTTTTCTTTCCTTTTCAGGAAAACCGGGGTCAAGAACTCCGCCAATTTATTCATGGCCTGTGAGCCCTGACTATTGAGTTCTGTATCCCAAGAAACGCCTCTCTTCATCTTCCAATATAGAGAAGCAAACTCATCAATATCCTGGCTTGGAATCCCCAATATCCTTGATAAAAGTTCTAACGGATACCTTGCGGCAAGCTGTGTAGCCAGATCTCCTGTACCTCCCTCAATGAGATCATCAACAACTTCTTCTGCTATCGACTCCATATACTTTTGGTAACCAGCTGCGTAAGCCTCTAGAATAGGTAATTCTTCTCTTAAATCTCGTCCATATCCCTCTCTACCGTAATACCACAAATTTTCCCGAGTCTGAAAATTAGCATCGTCGGCCAGAATAGACGTCACGTCGTCATATTGTGTTATCCAATAGCAGTTGGATAACCAATCCCTATAGCAAGGGTAATTCTCTCTAAGAATATTAAGATATGGGTATGGATTATTTCGAAACTCCTCTGAAATCAGCTGTGAAGGCTTAATTTTTTCAGTGCTTTCACCGACCCTCTCACGCTGATAAACCTCATAGGTTCTATATCCGGGACCACTAGTTTTTGGTCTCTTTGTTAAAACGACGCCATTTTTACCAGCAACAGGTACTGTTTTGGATACAGAACTCACTTGATTCCCCAAATTTAAAATAAACTAGACTAAATCGTAATCTAACCAAAGACCACGTACCGAAATAATCCCTGTCGGCGCGAGACTACCGTCGATATCCCTTGGCATTTTATCCAGATTGATTCTTGGATTCTTGAGGTTTTTAAGGAGCACTCTTGACCCCCAAATTGCCTCTTGATGAGATATCCAAGCACCAGGGCACAAATGAGGCCCTACGCCAAAAGCCATATGACTGCATTTGCCCTCTTTTCGATACCCACTTCGTAATAGCTTCCCGGAATATAGGTCATCACGGAAAATATCAAAAGTTTCAGGGTCTTTAAATATCCGCTCGTCATGATTAGCAGAAAAATCAACCATCTGCATCAGCGAACCAGCTGGGATTCTAACTCCATGCATCTCGATATCAAAACTATTATGACGTGGTTGACCACCTATAGAAGAGGAGTGCCTTAACGTTTCATGGAATGCGGCGTCCCATAGATTGTCATCAGCTCGTACTGCTGCAAACTGCTCCGGCGCCTGAAGCAAAAGATACCACATATTGAGAATTGCTCCCCTGGTTGTTTCTCCACCCCCGCCAACCACCAGAGCAATATTAGACGTTATTTCTTCAGTGGAAAGATAATCCCCATCAACCTTGGTTTCACACAGTTTAGTGATAATATCCTTACCCATCTGGTTCCCATCATTGTCGTAGAGATAGGTAGGTTGCTTTCTTCTTTTTTCCACTATTCCTGCGACATAATCTTCAAGATGTTGCCTAGCCTCCAGACCAATTTTATGAGTATCAGACCCACCTAGGCCGCTCATCATTGAGTTATACCAATAGTAGAAATCATCTTGAGCTTCTTTTGGAAATCCCAGAACTTCACAGACCACACGTATCGGAAACTCATTAGCAAACATCATGCCCAGTTCTACCGTTCGGACACCGTCCTTATCAAACACATAGTCAGAGCCCTCTTTTGCCGCAATATCCCAAGATGCAATCATCTCTTCGGCCAATCTTTCAATAGCCGGTATTCGATTTTTGAGTGACTCCCCTACCAAATGCTGCCCATACAGATTACGTCGCCGACGGTGTTCAACTCCAGAAAGTTCAAGCTGAGTATTCCCCAAAACCCCACTCGAACTCCCTTTTGGAATAGTATTGAAGCCTTCATCATCAAAGTAACATTCAGTAATATCATCATACCGAGTTACCCAATAAGTATTATGCAACTTGTCATGAAAAACTGGGTAGTGATCTCGTAGAATTCGGTAATATGGGTATGGATTTCTAAAAAACTCGGCCGAATCAAATATCCTCGGGTCAAACAATGGAGTTCCATCCTCTGCCTTTCCCATATCAACTGCCTGACCTAGCGGCATAAATGGAAATTCCTTAGCCTGCGACGCCTCTGGTCCTCCTTGCGGGAACTCCTTAGGTTCTAAATTCTCACTAGACTCCGGTCTTATCGGCTTAACCGATGCTGCCAATTCTTCTAATATACTTATCGAAGTAGTCATACCTCTCCCCTTTTACCCCATATTTGTAGTAAGGTTAATATCCAAGATTGAACTTACTATCTCTTATAGTTGTACGCAATAATCAGAAATAGAATTTTTTTAAAACATACATTATTTGGGGGGTAATGAATGACCTTTGTAATTGCTAATGCATGCATAGACGTCAAGGATAAGTCATGTATAGAGGTATGCCCAGTAGATTGCATCTACGTAGATGACGATGAAGACCGCATGTGTTATATCGAACCAAATGAATGCATAGATTGTGCGGTTTGCGAATCAGCATGTCCCGTAGGTGCAATTTTTAAAGATGAGGATTTGCCTGCTGAAGCGCAAATGTTTACAGCTATTAACGCGCTGTATTTTGAGGACAAAGATAATGCGCGCAAACAAGTCGATAACTACACGGAAAAAAACTCTGGGATTACTTAATAGATAAGCCATTAAAAGAACGAAAACTCTTCCTGTTATCAAATATTCTTTGCGCAAGATAATCGCAGCCGGTCGCCATCTCGTACTTCTTATACCTATAGTCTTAAACCCTAATAAATCTCCAGAAAACTCCGATCAAGTTCTAGGGGTAAACTCTATATGCAATTCCTTTAGAGCTCTGAGAGCGAAATTAGGTGCCTGTGTGAAATCGTTTTTCCCCTCTGAAAATTTAATTTCATCGACTCTTTCAGTCAGGACCTTAAACGACCAGTAAAGCTCACGCCTCGCTAATGGTGCACCTAAACAGTGATGTATTCCTGAGCCGAAGGCTAGATGACGACCAGGCTTTTCTCTATCCAGATCGATCTCATCTGCTTTATTAAACTCTCTTTCATCTCTGTTTGCAGCGGCATAGCGAATATTTATCATTGATCCTGCTGGAATCTGAACACCCTGGATTTCTATGTCCTTAGCAGCCATTCTAAACAATCCCTGTACGGGACATTCCAACCGCAGAACTTCCTCGCAAAAGGTTCTTAAATACTTTTCCGGATCGGATTTCAATCGCTCCCAGATAGTTGGGTTTTCTATAAGCAACTTAACACCATAGGCTATTGCGTTCGTTGATGTTTCAGAACCACCGACAAAAGTATCAGCCATCATCTCAGCATGCAGCTCATTATCATTTAACGGCCTTCCCCATTCTGGAATAACACGATTTACCAGCTCTGATATCAAGGTGTCATCAGGGTTCACCCTCAGGCGATCAAATATCTTTTGGAAATAGTGTTGCGCCTCAATTTCCATTTCTACGGACCAAAGCTCTTCTTCCTCAGTCTGCATCATCCCAAGCCGCTGAACCCAAGCATCTGTCCAAGCTTTGATCTGCCAGATATCTTTTTCTGGCACACCCATCTGCTGCCCAATGATAATTAATGGTAGGGGTACAGCAAATTGCTTCATCCAATCGCATGTGCCATCGTCTATAAAATCCTCAATGAGTCTGGTTGCGGTAGCCTCTACAAATGGGTCCATTGCGTCTATCTTGGACGGACGAAATGCTTCATTAAACATAGCGCGCATCTGTTTATGATTAGGGTCATCTCTTCCAGCAAGAGTGGGAGCCGGAATCCATCCCTTCGTTTCGTAAAGATTTCGCATCCGTTCTGCCCTATCGCTATTTACGGCGCTCCTCGCATTACTATTGGCTTGGTTATTAAAAGACTCCGTATCTAGTAAAACAGATCGAAGATCATCGAAGCGACTTATTACAAAAAATCCAGTTAGTGGATCTTGCCATACCGGAGCCTCGTCTCTTAGCATCCTATAAGCATGATAGGGGCAATTCTGAAGCTCACTATCTAAAAAATTAATATCGTCTAAAGAGCTGGGCACCAAAGGCTCATACGGAGTCTTTTTCATTCTATTACACTTCACGTTAATCTAGAGGTCCTAATGTATCAGAACGGCTATTTAATTGTACTAGGTCAGGTCGAATTGCTTTAAACCAAACTTCCACTCAAAATAGATGGCCGTTTTCTAAAAAGATAGCTTATGGGAAAATTCTTATCTAAAGAGCAGCTTAATCAATACTGGGAGCTTGGTTATATTGTGCTTCCTGACTTGATCTCAAAAGCGGACATAGATACCTACGAAAAACGATTCATAACGATTATTGAAAGTGCGGATCACCCAGACCCACCTATGAAAATAATGCGCGATATTATGTTCGTTAAAAAAGCAGTTACAGCCCAATCACGTATAGGTGAGGTGAACAAGCTAGTCAATTTCGAGAATGATGAAATAATGTTTAGGTATACCACCCAGACAAAACTAGTCAGAGCTGTTCAAGAACTAATTGGGAAAGAGATTTATAGCATTGCCACAAACCTATTTAATAAGCCTCCAGGCATAGATGGCCGACACCCGCTTCATCAAGATCTGCGTTACTTTCGCATAAGACCACCAGGGGGAATTATTGGAACCTGGACAAGTATCGGTTCAGCCACAAGAAAATCAGGTTGTTTGGCGGTAATACCTGGAAGTCATAGAGGCCCGCTGAAACCCCATAGTAATCCGGCATGGGAGCACGTTAATACAGGTTTCTATGGGATTGATGTCAGTGAACTCAGCGAACATATTTACGTAGAAACCAACCCCGGTGATACTATCTTGTTCCACCCGTTACTTATACACGGATCCGGCAGGAACCGCACAGATACATTTCGCAGAGCACTCTCGTCCCACTACGCATCAGGAAAATGCTGGCAACCCGGAAAAAATTGGAAATCAGCAGACCGGGTCAGATATATCGTAGAAACTTTCTAGACTAAACGGATGGAGGAGGATCTATTTTTGTTCCTCTAGATACCAACTCATGACGAACTATCCTCCATTCACCATCTATACGGCGCATATCGGAGAAATAGGTGGCCCAAAGGGTCAGGGTCGTTCCCTCTTGATCCTTCAAATAATGTAGAGCTTGAACATCAGTGCGACAATGAGCATTGTCACCTTCAATAGTAGCTAATTGCGGTCCCAGCATATGCTGAGTCTCATTGTACGCCTCTAGCGCCTTAGTAACGTACTCAGTCCATGCATCCCCTCCATGCACTGCCGAATCCCCAAAACCAACCACTTCTACATCGTCAGCAAAACAAGAGCGATATCGAACCATATCTCGATCATCTACGCCACTTGCATACTTAAGCATTACATCCTGACAAGCAATTCTATCCGCTGAGTTTTGATCAGACATCCTCTACCCTCTTCCTTAAATTCCATAAAACCCCAAATCTATCGGATAATGCCAGCATTAGCCACTAATTCTATCAATATACCGCTGAAGTTCTGGTATGCTCACGCGTTTTAAACATAGGGGCTATAGTGAGCAGTTTAAATGGACAGGTTGCACTTGTAACCGGAGCTAGTCGTGGAATAGGGAAAGGAATAGCTCTGGCGCTTGGGGAACGCGGTTGTTCCGTATTCCTTACTGGCCGCACGGTAGGCAGTGGAGAATTAACGATCGACCAAACCGCAAAGGAGGTTTCCAATTTAGGAGGCAAGGGAATAGCCATTCAATGTGATCATGCTAATGATGAAGAAATACGATCTGTTTTCGAACGTATAGAAAATGAAGTAGGTTATCTGGACATATTAATCAACAATGTCTATAAAATCCCTAACCCACCTGCTTTTGGAGGAGGGTTCTGGGAACACCCATTAAGTATATGGGATGACCAAGTCGGCATCGGCCTAAGATCTCATTATGTCGCTAGCTGGTATGCCGCGAACCTTCTGTTCGCATCATCAAGCCACTGCCCGTCCATTATAAATATCTCCTCCCCTGGCGGCCTACAGTATATCTACTCAAGCTCCTATGGGACCGGGAAAGCAGGACTGGACAGATTAACTACCGATATGGCAATCGAACTAAAATCAAAAAATGTAGCGGCTATATCTCTCTATCCAGGGATGGTATCAACGGAGTTTCAATTAGCATTTGCCGAATCACAGGGAATGGACTTGTCTGAAGCCCAGACCCCGCTATTCGTAGGGAGATCCCTAACAGCCCTCTTGGATTCTGGCAAGATTATGGAGCGAACAGGAACTATCCAATGGGTTGAAAATCTCGGAAAAGAATTTGATGTTCTTGATGAGCATGGAAAAAGACCGTCCCAAGGAACTCCTGGAGCATAAACGTAGCTAAGCTAGGTCCCACCGCACACGTACAAACATTGTCCGGTAACCCAGCTGGCTGCCGGGCTAGCCATATACACTACTGCATTGCCAATATCTTCCGGAGTACCCAATCTCCCAAGAGGGACTCCTATTACCTCCTCAATCGGCTTTCCTTCTGGAAAGTTTGTCGATTCGTTAAAATTATCAGTAGGAATTGGTCCCGGTCCAATAGCGTTTACCCTAATTCGAGGAGCTAATTCAAGAGAAAAAGACTGAGTTAGGCTAACAACTGCTGCCTTACTAGCGCCGTAAGGTCCATTTTTAAAATTAGCTCCTCGAGCAGAAGTCGAGGAAATATTAATAATTGCGCCAGACTCCATAACCCCTGCAGCCGCCACACATCCCATAAAGACGGCCTTTAAATTTAGATCTAGCTGAGCATCCCACCTATCTTCTGGGGTTCTCGTCAAATATCGAGGGGTTGCGTCCGGTAGCCCTCCGGCATTGTTAACCCAGATATCTAGCCCTCCGAAATTGATCGCTGCATTAGTTAGCTCTTCTAGCTGATCACTATTAGTAACATCCACTGATAATCCCAGAGCTTTGCACCCCAGGCCTTCTACCTCTGCGGCGACAGACTTGACTTCGCTTAAAGTTCTTGCGGCCACAATCACGTTAGCTCCAGCTTTTGCTAAGCATAACGCTATTCCTCTGCCTATTCCTTTTCCGCCCCCCGTGACCACAGCAACTTTGCCATCTAGTCTAAATTGATCAGTCATTATCTTAGTTGTCCCTTTATTACGAATATCTATATCTTACTTCGTTTCCGATTAATTTATCGATTAATCACAACACAAAAGGTAATACAGGGATATAATAAATTTACGACTCTGATCTGCGCTTTAGTTAGTGATAGAATCGCAATAAATTTTGGAATTAATACCATGGTGAATTTTGGTCTTTGGTACGATTTTCGGAATCCAGGCCCCACGGAACGGTCGTTTGAATCTCTTTATAAAGAGAGTCTTGATCAAATTAGCTGGGCGGAAACTCTTGGGTTCGATTCTATTTGGCTAACAGAACATCACTTCTGCGAAGATGGTTATACCCCGTCGCCATTAGTTATAGCTGCAGCTATAGGCGAACGGACAAGCAGAATGCGGATCGGAACCAACCTAATGCTTCTGCCTATAGCCGACCCTCTTAGACTAGCCGAAGATGCAGCAACCTTATCTATTCTCACCGAGGGCCGCTTTGACCTAGGAGTCGGTTTAGGCTACAGACAGCTAGAATTTGATTACTTCGGACGAAAACTTGTAAATCGGCCCAGCCTAATGGAAGAAGGTATCGCTTTAATACGAAAAGCATGGACAGGAGAACCCATTAATTTTTCAGGCAAAAGATTTCAGGTAGATAACATAACCGTCAGACCAAAACCCAATATGGCGCCGCGATTACTATTAGGAGGGATGGCTGACCCTGCAATATCAAGAGCTGCGCGCATAGGAGATGGATTCTTATCCACAGGTGGCATCGGCCATGATATTTATGTCGACGAATTGGCCAAACAGGGCAAGGATGCCTCGAAAGGCGTAATATGCGCGGGTAACTGGGCAATAATTGCTGATGATCCCGAAAAAGAAGCAGATCTGATCGGAAAATATGCTCTATATCAAACAAACCAATATGTTTCCTGGGGGGCGTTTGGTCCTCCGAATGAAACGCCTTTATTTCCCGATGCCCAGACAGCACTCGACCAAGGGTTTTATGAGTTATGGGATGGTGAGCTAGCTGTCAAGCACCTTACCGAACTTATAAAAACCTACCCACAAATTAAAGATATCCATTTTTGGGCTCAATTTCCGGGAGAATCTGTTGAAAGTGGTAGTGCACGTCTAGAATACATCGCAAACGCTGTTCTGCCTAAGGTAAGGAAACAGATAGAAGCTAGTTAGGTCTAAGATATGTATTTAACCCTCAAAATTTTAGCTCTATTCACTCTACCAGCGATAGCACTCAGTAGTGACGCGTCGCTAAACAGCAAAATTCAACTGGTATCTGACAATGGTATTTTTCGCGTAATTATACAACCCGAATTATCTCCTTTAAAAATTAATGAAATACATGATTGGCACATACAACTGAACGCTAATGACGGGACACATGTGGAGAATGCTGTCATCACATTCAAAGGTGGAATGCCCGCACATGATCATGGATTACCGACATCTCCTAAGGTTACTAAAGGCAATACGCACGGTAAATATATCGCGAGTGGTATCCGGTTTCATATGCCGGGTATTTGGGAGATCATAATAACAATTAGAGCTGAAGAGATCGTTGATAGCTTCACCTTCAACCTAACTCTCTAGGCTGACTTTGAACTCGAGGTCGATAATTCTCCTATCGCTTTTAGCCATCACTGTCTGCATCACTCCGTTGATCTTTGTTGAAGGTAATAACAGAGGGATTCGTTGGACCCAAGAAGAACTCCTACTTATTGATTCGCTTAGACTTGCGAACCTACCTCGCCCACCTCCAGATCCGACTAATATGGTTGCAGATAGCGCCAAAGCCGTAACTTTCGGTCATCAACTATTCTTTGATACCCGTCTAAGTATCAACGGTGCCGTTTCATGCGCAACTTGTCACATCCCGTTAAATTATTTTTCGGATAACCAACAGTTTTCAAATGGCATTAAAAGAGGAGAACGAAACACTCCGGCTCTAGTCGGTATTGCCTACAGCCCATGGTTTTTTTGGGATGGAAGACGCGATAGTCTTTGGGCGCAAGCACTATCCCCCCTAGAAAATACTCTAGAGCATGGTTCTACTAGATCACTTATTGCAAAATTAATAAGAGAGGACAAGGACTATCGAATACAATATGAATCTCTTTTTGGAATATTTCCAGATATCAAGCTAGCAGAACAAAACACCTCGCCGAAAGGAGAATCCGAAAAACTCATCAGCCAGGTATTTAGTAATGTCGGCAAGGTCCTAGCCTCTTATCAAAGAGAAATAAAACCCGGCCCAACCGCCTTTGATCAATTCGCCGATGCACTATTATCCGGGGATTATGAGAACTCATACCTTAGTGGAGCCGCTCAGGAAGGCCTCAAATTATTTCTAGGGAAGGCAAATTGTATAAATTGTCATAACGGCCCACTTCTAAGCAACAATGAATTCCATAATACGGGTGTACTACCGGCACCCAAACAACTTCCTTCGCTCGGACGGTCTGCAGGAATAAGAAATGCGCTTTCAAATGAATTCAATTGTCTTAGTTCTTATAGCGATTCAAACAACGACTGCAGCGAACTTCTTCACGCCAAAATGGGAAAAGAACTTATTGGCGCACACAGAACACCAACCCTAAGAAATATATCTAAAACATCGCCTTATATGCATGCAGGTCAAATAAAAACGATAGGTGAAGTGCTGAATCACTACAACAGGGCAGCAATATCGATAGTAGGACACAATGAGGCCAAACCACTCAATCTAACAGAAAGCGAGTTACAGATGTTGGAATCTTTTCTATTAGCCTTAACTGGACCTATCGACATGAGTGATGAACTAATGTTTCCCCCACTCCAGAAAATCACCAAATAAATCTTATCAATTAAAACTATTTAGCTATCGAAATTTCCTTCAAGAAGTAGTGATTTTTCTCCTATCTCCTGAGACATGCTCTAGGACCATATCCTGAATCTGCCAGCCAATATTTTCAGTATAGACCAATCTATCATGATACGTGCCTATGAACTCCCAAACCTCATCATCCGGGCTAGCGTGCCATGCCTGAAGATAACTACTCATCTGAGCGCTACCATTTTTACCGTCTCCATCGGGCAGGATAACCTGATCCACAACCTGAGATCCGATTAAATGCTGGGTATTTTTATAATCCTTAAGTGCATTGTTGACCACTTCCACCCAAGCGTCTGGACCGATAACTCCCGGTACTCCAGCAGCCGCAATACTTGCATCACTTGAAAAAATCCGGTGATAAATCTTACGGCCCCTATCAATCGAATCCTGAGTGTTTTCTCCGATCAGGTCTGTAGCCAATCCATACATTCTTCTCAACTCAGCAATTTCTTGTTTTGCCAATAACTCTTCGGTATTCATCGAACATACTCCTTCTTTGTCTAAGCCATTCCCCTTATTAGCTTTTAAAGCCATCACAGCACCGGCCGCAGCTAAACCTAAACTCGCAAGAACGCCGCGACGTGTAAACTTTTTTATCTCCACCACACCCACTCCTTGTTTCTACCCAAACTATCTGTCAAATACTGCATCACCAACTATTCCATTTTATAATTTCTTTCACAGGCTTTCTCTTTGTTGGACCAAAATTAGCGTCAGGATACCCCATAGGAATAAGAGCGACTGGAGTCGCCTCCTCAGGAATCCCAAGTATTTCTCTAAGTTCATTATCTAACATTGCCTGAGCTGTGGTTAAAACGGTCCCTAACCCCAAAGCTCTCGCCGAAAGCATTAAGTTTTGAATCGCCCCGTATATAGAGCTGCCAGCCAATAAGGATGAAGGATCCATCGTGGGGGACGAAAGCTTAAAAAGACAAGGGATGATTATCGCAGGAGCCTTACCAAGCCCTGAAAAGAATGCTTTAGCGCCTTTTAACATTAATCTTTGAGTTTTATCGTCTGTCTGCTCACCGGCTGCAATTAAATCCTGCAAACCCTGATTGGATTCATAGACGCTTTTTAGGCTTTCACCAATCAATCGTCTTTTTACTGGATCGTCTACGACAACAAAGATCCAGGGCTGCGTATTACTTCCACTTGGAGCCTTTGATGCCGATTCAACGACTTTTTCTATTAAATCACGAGGGATATCCTTATCCTGCCAATATCTGATTGCACGCTGAGTGAACATAGCCTCCCAAATATTGTCAGTAGGCTCTCTCCCAGACTGATTGATCGGCATGCTGTTATTTTCTACCATAGTATCCCCCCGAGTCTTAATTTTACCATTTCCGCCTTTATTTCAAAGTTGGATTCTCAAAGCGCCAGTCATACTGTCTACCCAGCAATACTCCCAACCAAATAAATCCGGCCATAATTACCGCCGAACCCATCCATAACCAAAATGCACCTGCAATCTGGTAGGTATAACTTCCTCCTAAACTTGCCGCGGCTGCCACAACTAAACCAGTTGCTCCAAATAACCCTTGTCCCGCTGCCAACGCACCTTCTCCGCTAGCTTTCCCCACTGCTAACTGAATAGCAGGAATAGTAACCGCATCGACTACCGAGTGTATAACCAAAGGAATACACAACCACCATATTGACTCTATAACACCATAAAAACACATACAAACTGTAGCTATAGACAATGAGACTGTCACAATCCGTATGGTATTTCTTTTTTGAGAAAAATTACCAGCCCATGGAGCAATAACAATACAGGGTAAGGTAAATAAACTAAGAGTTATTCCAATAAAAAGCTGGCTAGCGCCTAGGTCATGCATGAAGAGAGCCCAAACTGCCTCAAATAATCCAATAGCTATATAAAACGCTATACCCAGAAAAAGACATGCCTGGATCGATTTTCTTTTTAAAAGAGTTCTAATCACTCTTTTAGTTGGCTCATAAGATTGCGGAATCGATAGCGTCCACAAAAAAGGAAGCATGAAAAGCAAACATAAGGCTATTACAAAAAATGGCGCAGCTAAACCTCCAATAGAAAAAAGTATAGATGAAAATATTGGGCCTATCAGGAAACCAACCATCTCCCAAGCCGCCAAAGAACCCAATCTTTTTCCCGCTTGATCTGGATTCAGTAAAAGATAACGCCTTATCCCGGGTCTCGCACAACCAGCTCCAAAACCTAACAACGACCGAGACAAAAGCCAGCTCCAAAAATCTTCTGCAAACATCATCCAAACAATGGCAACAATCGAAGACAATATTCCAAGAATAAGCAAAGGCTTCCCATACCCATGATCTGCTAATCCAGATAATGAAAGTTGGGCTATAAAACCAGCTATAAATGCGCTGCCAGCAATTAGTCCTACCGAAAATTCGCTGAACCCAAATGCGCTGCGTATTTCAGCTAATAAAGTAAAAACCGCAGCATACGCTGTCATTAATACCATACTTAAAAGGTATATAACTCTGGTTTCAATCCGGGACTTTCCCAACATCAACGCACCTCAGTTTCGCCAGGCAACAGAGCTTCAAGTTATTTTATTAAACCCGCATTACCGTCAACATAAATCTTTTCCCCAGTGAGGTACGAATTATTTTCAGAAACTAAAAACCGTACCACATTTGCCACATCTTCTGGCTGACATACCCTGCCAAAAGGACTACTTGCATCAATGTCCCGAATATTTTCAATCTTCCTCGTTGCCTTAACCAACCTGCGTCCCATATCGGTTTCTACTATGCCTGGAGCAACTATATTCACCCTAATATTGTTAACTAATTCCTCTTTTGCCAAGCCAAGTGCTAGTGCCTCAATCCCAGCTTTCCCAACATTATAAGGCGACCCATAGCCCATATAGTTTCGTGTTGCGGCAGAAGAGATCATCACAACATCACCGCGATCACTTTTCCGAAGATATGGTAAAGCAGCATGAGTTACATAGAAGGTCCCAAAACAATGAATACGGACCACTCTTTCAAACTCGCGAGGATCCGTATCGGCAATTGAGTGTCCTTTGCTTGCAATCCCAGCATTATTTATCAGAATATCGATTTGGCCAAAATCCCTATGAACTTGATCAACCATATCTCTAACTGCCTCGAAACTATCTACCGGAGCTTCGTATGCATTAGCTTTTACTCCTATGACTTCAAGATCATCCAGAGTTCGACTTGCCGCATCCTTATCTCGCCTATAATTAACTGCAATATTTACACCGTCTTTAGCTAATCCCAGAGCTATACCTCTACCGATTCCTCTATTCCCTCCTGTAACGATTGCGACCCTGGAACTTTTCATAATTTTGATCCCCGATTGTATTCAAAGGCTGTCCATAACTTCGGCAAGATAATCAATATGAGCATGGTGCGATCCCAGTTCCATCCCCATAGTCACAACCGAAGAATGAGTACCCCCGGCATCTTGCCAACGCTTTATCGAATCTACTGTTGCTGCGACGCTACGATAGGCCAACATAACGCAATCTGCTCCGAATCCTTCTACAGCTCGCTCGTTCTCCACTAATTTTTGCTTAAGGCCTTCCCAACTCTCTAAAATTCCTCGCTCACCTTCTAATAGTCCAGCAAAAATAAAACCATCACCCATTTCTGCCGCTCGACGGAAGGCCGGAGGAGAAAACCCACCCATCCAAATAGGGATGGATCGATCTGGTCGTGGATTTATATTTCCTCTATTCAGAGAATGGTAATCTCCATGAAAACTACTCAAGGGTTCCTTCCATAGTTGCCTCATAAACTGGACCTGTTCAGACATACGTGATCCTCTAGAACTAAATTCTTCTCCCAACGCATCGTATTCAACATAGTTCCACCCCGTCCCAATACCCAACCTGAATCTATGCCGAGACAATAAATCCAAATCAGCAGCTTGCTTTGCCACCAACACTGTCTGTCTCTGAGGCAGAATCAAAACACCAGTAACCAAATCAATTTGCTGAGTAATCCCCGCTATATAGCTAAGTGCTACAAATGGATCGTGGAATGAATCTAATTCGGTATATGGTCCCGATAGCGGTGGATTTCTATCGAGATGGGAGGCACCTACAACATGATCGTAGAAAAGTATGTGTGAATATCCTAGTTCCTCCGTAGCTAAGGCAATTTCTCTGACAGCTTCCGGGTTTCCTCCCATTTCTGTCTGTAGATAAACAACACCAATCTCCATAAACCCTCCCTAAAAGATTTTAAATGTAAACGCTAAAAAACCGGACTCTAAGGGCAACTACCCAGCAAGTTCTCCAGTCCCTTTGACATGGCTTTATATGATTGTATTAAGCCACTTGAGATTTTTTTTACTTCTTCTGGATTTTGAGCTTTAAACTCTCCCTTCCAATGGAGCTTACATTGTTCTCCAAACCTCTCCAACCGAAGACTAGCAATGTACGCGTTCATCCCCAAAGGATTTCCGAATACTAACGAATAGGACAAAAAATACCGCTCGGATTCACTAGCCTCTAGTCTGTGATGAACCTCGCCAATCTTCGGTAATCTTAACTTTCGAACCATACCTACACCCTGTCCTCGACAAATAATAGATCCGTTCCTAACCTGGGGATCAGGTGATAACCATGACAAAATAGATCCAAAATCTGAAATTACCATCCATACTAAATCGATGGGAACATCTATTGTCTCCCTGCATTTGACGATATCCATACGCAAATTTTTTCTCAATCTTCTAGAGGAAGTAACTGCTTTACTCGTAAATGTTCCGGCACTAACCCTTCACCCAAAAAACGGTCGATACTAGCCTCATGATGATAGAGTCGACGTTCATGATAGCTAGTCAAAAAGCCTTCCAATGTATCTGAATTCAATGAATTTTGGATCTCCTCCAAATAAGCAGTATCCTCTTGCATGATCAAAGAATATTCATCAGTAAGCCTAGAGAACTGTTCTGGCGGACTTCCTTTACCCCAATCCGGCGTCATAATATGCCACTCAGATAAAGTTCGATTGATAGAGATAGGCCAAAAGCTCTGTAATGTCATATATGGCCGCCCCGCATTAGTCAAGCCTCCTGGAGTTAGATGATTGGGAAAGAGCAAGTAAGATACATTGGTATGCTCCAAAAGTGCACGAACTGGATCAACCTCAGCATGCGAGTGAACCAACGCTGAATCATAACCCTTAGAGGGTACTACCATCCTGCTGTGACCTCGACTAAATAAAGCTTCCGCTGTGCCTCTATAGTCTAGAGATTTTGCAACGGTATCCGGATGAACTGTAGTAACGTGATATACCTCGATATTTGCTTCTATAGCTACTTTCCAATTGCAATTAATTATAGCCGAACCCGTACCCGCGATTCTTAGATCATCAAACCAACTTGCTTCCTCAGAAATGGGGCCTAGCCATTCATCAAGTTCTGGAGCAGAAGAACCAAGGCAAACAAAAATAAATCCGCGCCATACGCTGCAGCGAACAGGCCTTAAGGCCATCTTATTCTTATCTACATTGGAGTGAAAATCCCTCCTTCCTGGTATCCCATCGAGTTTGCCATCTAGCGAATACGTCCAAGAATGTACAGCACATTTCAGTCTTTCTGCTATCCCACATTCCTCGGTTGCCAGCGGCCCGCCACGATGCTGGCAAACATTATAAAATGCCCGGATTTCTTTATCTTCACCTTTTACAACTAGGACCGATGCTCCATTCCAACGATCGATAACTTTATAGCTTCCTACATCCGGCAGATCATGAATAGTACCGACAATTACCCAAGATTTACGGAATAACTCCATCTCGAGTTCAAATAACTCATTATCCAAATACCGTCCTGAAGGAATTCTAGGAAGATCGGGATACCATGATGGAGGGGCTTTTCGCCCAAACTCAAAATCAATGTCTTCGATGATCGCTTTGGCTACTTCGGGCTTCATATTTACGTGCTGCACTTCGTTGTTAAATTGATTTTCAAACATGTTTGATTTTTTGTCAAGAAAGTGACACGTCCTACCATCAAGTAATATGTGCTAGCTGAAAACCCTAACCAACAGCGATAATATTAGGGTCTTCATCTCTTTCTGATGAGAACTCTCTATTTCGAACTGCTTCTGCCACTCTAAACATTGGCTCTTTAAGCATGTCCTTCAGTTCCTGTGTAGCATTTATTCTTTCTAGGGCTAAGTCCATACATTTCAACCACTGATCTCTCTCTCGGGGGCCTATGACAAATGGTTCGTGAGGATCAGTAAGACAAACAGTCCCTGTTTTTTTATGATAGAGAGGAGGACCACCCATCCAACCTGTTAAATAATCCTTTAACTTCCCGCGCACTTCATGTAGCTCAACTTTATGCATTGAACGAATTTTTGCGACTTCCGGCAGCTCATCCATGATGTCATAGAACGCATCAACTAATTCACTGATACCATCTTCTCCAAGAATTTCATATGGCGATTGTGCTCCCACACTATTCTCCTAACCGAAAATATAAACCCATATTACCAATGAAATGTTATTTTCCAAACTGATAGATGACCAGTATTTTCTATGCATCCTCGGGCTCTACCACCGAAGAAAGATGATCTGCAGCCTCGAGAAAGTCCTCCATAAAATTATACACCACAGTTCGGGTATCAACTGAGTGATTCATTAAACCTACTCCCTGACCAACCCAATAGGTAGCTAGCTCTTTAGCTCCGGAATCTCCAGCATCGGCTAATTTATTTATTTTTCTTAATGCCGGTTCAGTTATCAAGCTCTGAATAGGCATTGGTAACGGCTCAGGAGCTTCTGGATCCGACCACGCATCAGTCCATGCAGACCTAAGCTGTCTTGTATACTTACCTGTTCGACTTTTTGAACGAATAGTTTGTCGAGAGGAAGCTGAAAGCATTTTCTGCTTTACAGCAGGATTTGTTTCGGCTTCTAAGGTAGTTAACCAAACAGAACCAGTCCAAGCTCCGGAAGCCCCCATCGCCATACATGCAGCCATTTGGCGACCAGTGACAATACCGCCTGCGGCCAATACAAAAATGTCAGAATAATCTCGTAGCGTCTCCAGAACCTCCGGAACTAAAACCAAAGTAGAGATCTCTCCGCAATGGCCACCTGCTTCAGTACCTGAAACAACAAGGAGTTCTACGCCAGCCTCAGCGTGTTTAATCGCATGCTCGCGAGCTCCAGTTAGCGCCCCGACCATCACATTTTCTTTCCTAGCCCGTTCCATCATAAAGGCTGGGGGCACACCCAAAGCATTCACAATTAATTTGATCGGGTGAGAAAAAGCAACATCTAGAATTTCCATGGCTCCTTTTTCTCTCATATTATCTCCGAATCGACTACTCGGAACCGCCCATAATCCGGAGGCTTCAATCCCATGCCTTGCTAAGACCGACTCCACATACCTCTTATGTTCTGCCGGAATTCTAGCTTCAATCTCAGCTGGTGTTAATAATCCTTCTTTATCTGCAATACTTGTTGGGACAATTAGATCAACCCCATAAGGCTTTCCATCGATATGTTTATCTATCCAGTCTAGCTCAATTTCTAGGGTTTCCGGTTGGTGGCCGGCGGCTCCCAGGACACCAAATCCTCCTGCTTTACTGACAGCTGCAACTACATCACGGCAGTGACTGAATGCAAAAAGAGGAAAATCAATTCCTAATCGGTCGCAAAGGGCGCTACGCACTTAGTCCTCCTCATATCAATATTAAGCCTGCCATACCTTCGCTTCTGACAAACATCTCCGATAATACTTCAATCCAACACCAAGGCATGTAATCGCCAAGCTATAATTTATTAGAGCTAAAATTGAAATTGACTTACCTAAGGCCAGCTCGCTGCCGAAAACGTGGTCACTCAATATCGCCGGCAACGACGGGGCAAAAGTATAAGCAAGGAAATTAACTGCTATAAGATAAAATGCAACCATTTGGCCTCTTAGCTCGTTAGGAGCTATGGCCTGCAAGCTCGCCATGATTAACCCAGGTGGAATCGCCATACAAAAAGTGACAGGGATTAGCAACAAAATACCAAGCCAAGGGTCCGAAACTAACGTCAACGCCGTTGCGGCAGGCAATAGAATGATTGTTGCATACGTAACCAATCTAAGCGTCGCATCCTCAACCTTTCTTTGAATTAGTACGGTGGCCGCTATACCACCTAAAACGCTACCCATGATCCCTACTAACAGAGCAATAGAACCATATGTCAGACCGATTTCGGTTCTAGTCCAACCATGATTTCTTACGTAATACTCAACCAACCAAGAAAATAGTGACCACCCCTGCGTAGCCAAACCTAGATATCCTGCAAAGATTAGAACAAAAAATGCTTTCCTTCGTTTTACGAATTCCCATACTTCTGAAAAAGGCACTCCCACTGAATCCGAAATCTTTCCACGCCTATTTGGCTCTCGAACGCCTAACATCGCCAAGGCCACCAACAGCCCTGGAGCACCCACGACTATAAAAACCATCTGCCAGGAAAATACTTCTCCAAACAAAGGTAACACGTAGTTTGGTGTGCTTTCGAGGTAATCTATAAGCGGCCCTCCCGCCATATTCGCCAAACCCTGTCCAACAAAAGGAGCAGCTGAAACAATACCAATTGCCATAGGCAACTTATCTGCAGAAAAATAATCTGCTAGGGCTGAATTTGAGGCTGGCCCAAGGGTTGCTTCCCCTACTCCTACTCCCATTCTGGCCAGAAATAGATGTACATACTGACTAGCCATTCCGCAGAATACGGTTAAAAGACTCCAGGCAGCAATTCCTCCTGCCATTAAATTCCTTCGACTATAACGATCTGCTAGCCAACCAGCTGGATAGGAGAGGACGCTGTACATAAAAGTAAAAGCAAACCCCATAATTAATGAAACTTGAAAATCTGATATTCCTCCCAAGTCCCGTTTTACAGGCCCAATCATGACATTCAAGATTTGACGGTCTATTATCGAAAAGGTAGACGCTATAGTTAGAACAGCAATGACGTACCACAAATATTTCTTACTGTACTCCTCAGACATTTGATCTCCGCCAATACTAAATAACTATTCGTTTTTTCGCCGTCTCAAAAGATTAGACGGCACAGCCAAGTCAGCCAGTAATACGTTTATGCGCTGGCCGCGGTTCTTCTAATCTTACTGGCTCACCCACCCAAGCTCCAATGTTCTCTCCTGTGCGGCCATCCTTAATCAACTCAATCATAAGATCAGCAATTTCAGATGACTGCATAACCTTGCCCTCTAAACCTGCGGGCAAGGACCCGTCTTCAGTCAAACCTCTTAACATTGCAGTATCCGTTGCACCCATGCACAACGCATTTACTCGAACGTTGTAGTCTCTTAGGTACTTTGACCAAGCATCAGTAAAGCCATTTATTCCCCATTTTGAGGCGTTATAGAGATCAGTATTCCCTGGATTGGTGCCAGATTTTCTCGCTGGCAAGACGTAATACGAAGAAATATTAATAATATCTCCCAGTTTATGTTCCTTCATACTGGGAATACATGCTCTCGACAACATAAGCAAACCCTTAAAGTTAGTCTCAATAAGGTAATCCCAATCATCCAAAGCTTGTAGCCAAGACGAATCCACCAATGTTTCTTTCCATACACCGGCATTATTAATAAGAATACTAGCTGGACTTAGCTCTCTGGTTACGGTACTTATAATTCTTTCTACTTCGGACCGTTTACTGATATCGGCTATCAAGCCAATCACTTTTCCTGGGGAATCCATATCAATTGTCCTTGCTACCTCAAGAATTTTAGGTTGAATATCAAAAGCGAGGACATCTGCGCCAGCTTGCGCCAACCTCAATGCAAAAGCTTCCCCTAAACCTTGCGCTGCACCGCTGACAATAGCTGTTCTATTCTTAAGAAACGACATTGATGTCCTCCTTCATTACATATATAGGGTCTAAAGAGGGCTCTAATTTCACTGGGCGACCAACACAAAAATTCATATTTTCAGCATTTCGCCCCTGAGGTCCTTCTTCTAAAAGCTCAATGAGCACAGCTGCATTATCATTAGCTGACATCCAAGACGAAAGTGTTTCAGGCGATGGATCAAATCCATGAAAGGAACGAAGCATAAAGGAGTCAGTAGCGCCCATACAAAATGCATTTACGCGTATGCCATACTCTTTGAGCGCCTTCGCCCACCCAAAAGTTAACCCATTAATAGCCCACTTAGAAGCATCATATAGATCCATAGAATCCCCACCCCCAGTTGGTCTAGGAGGACCCTGAAACTGGTCAATATCAGGATTATTCCATGGGCACGTAGGTAAATTTGGACACAAATGGTTTGGCGTCCCACATGTCACATGGTGGTCGGTTGCTATGTTGACAATTTCACCACCGGTCCCCTGGGATATCATAATTGGAATTACAGCCCTTCCAAATAGAAATTCGCCTTTCAGATTTGTCCTTACTATTCGTTCGTAATCATCTAAGGTTTTATCCAAATCATCATCAGCGACACTAGCCCCAAATACTCCAGCATTATTGATAAGAATATCAATACTACCGAATGCATCTACCGTCCCATCTACAACGGTGCGAACGTCATCTGGCAGGCCGACATCCGCAGTCCATGCAACTGATTTAATGCCGGATTTTTCTAGAGTGGAGGCAACCTCATGCACTTCTTCTCTTACGTCACAAACGGCAACATTAGCGCCAGCAGAAGCAAGCGCCTTAGCATAGGCATTCCCCAAACCAACAGCCGCACCAGTTACTATTGCATTTTTTCCCTTTATAAAACTCACATTACTCCCCGTAAACTCCTCTCATGCTCTAATTAGCGCCTGTTTTCTCCCTAGATGCAACCCTAATATCTTTTTTCGTTTGGAGTCCAACTCTAGCATTGCTTTAATCCGCTAGATAAGCTGTAAAAAACTTAGAAGGAACACAGTCATGTCAACCGAAAAACTAATACAGGATGCACTGGCCATACTGGAAGCTCAACTTGACAAAACCTCAGAACCAACCCCATGGTACCAAATCACCCAAAATCAAATAAATTCCTTTGCTGATGTCACTAATGATCACCAATGGATTCATGTGGATGTAAAAAGAGCTGAAGAAGGGCCGTTTGGGGCACCAATAGCACACGGACACCTAACCTTGTCTGTCATGGGACACATACCTGGTGTAGAGAAGATGCGAGGACCGACATTAGAAGGACAAAAACTCACAATTAATTATGGGTTCAATCGAGTGCGGTTTCCGTCCCCAGTTCCAGCAGGAGCAAGAATTCGCGTAAAACAGACTCCAAAAAAGGTTGAAATTAAAGGAGGCATGATCGAAGCAATGAACGAAGTGGTGGTGGAAATAGAAGGCCAAGAGAAGCCAGCAGTTGTTGCAGAAAGTCTCAGAAGATACGTCTTCTAAACAAATAAGCGCAACAACTGGTCTTTTTCTGCACTAATTTAGTGCAAATTTTGTTAGTTCTAAGAATATTTTCGATTTAAGGCAAAGAGAACTAGAATTTTCGCCTTAAAATAGGGCAAAATTTACTATTATTATTGTTAGCTGATTAGCAATGATTTGGTAGCGCTTAAAACAGCGGATGCATGGATGAAGGTGTATCTAGTAACCGACTAAAATTATCAAACAGACTGACTTATAAATAAAATTGTATAACAACACTAGGAGGAGCAAAGCAGCTCATGAAAAGTAAATTGGAATATATATGGCTCGATGGCTATAAGCCCACTCAGAGCCTTAGAAGTAAAACTCGCATCGCCTCCGACTTCGGGGGAACGCTAGAGGAATGCCCTATGTGGTCATTTGATGGAAGCTCTACCGAACAAGCTGATGGAAGCGATTCTGACTGTCTTCTAAAGCCAGTAGCGATTTTCCATGACCCACTTAGATTAAATGCCTACCTAGTGATGACAGAGGTATTAAACGCCGATGGCACACCTCACGCTTCTAATGGCAGAGCAACGATAGACGATGATGATGAGGACTTCTGGTTTGGATTCGAACAAGAATACTTTCTTTGGGATACTATATCGGATCTTCCTCCTGGATTCCCAGAAGGAGGATACCCGAGACCACAAGGCCCATACTACTGTTCAGTTGGTGCGAACAACACTTACGGCAGAGATTGCATAGAAGAGCACTTTGACGCCTGCCTTGAAGCCGGAATTAATGTTGAGGGGATAAATGCTGAAGTTGCAGCTGGCCAATGGGAGTTTCAAGTTTTCGCAAAAGGAGCTAAACGTGCCGGGGACGAAACCTGGGTAGCTAGATATATCCTTGAGCGAGCCGCCGAAAAGCATGGCTACGCTATAGAATGGCATCCTAAACCACTTGGTCCGACTGATTGGAATGGATCAGGAATGCACGCAAATTTCTCTAATACTGTAATGCGAGAGTCTGGTGACGAAAAAATATTCCATCGGATTTGCGAAGAATTCGGTAAAAATATCGAGAGACATATCACCGTATACGGAGCAGATAATGATCAACGCCTAACTGGACTGCATGAAACTCAGTCTATAAATGAATTCAGCTACGGCGTTTCAGACCGAGGAGCATCAATTCGAATCCCTGTAGGGACTGTTGATGATGGCTGGAAAGGAAGGCTAGAAGATCGCCGTCCAGCCTCAAACGCAGATCCATACAAAGTTGCGGCTGCTATAGTCAAAACAACAAAAGAATCAGGGGTCTAGAAACCGAGAGGTGCAATGAGAAGAGGGAGGCGTCGAATTTAACCTCCCTCTTCCCTCAGATCAGCAGTGAATGAGCTTCACCATCCAGCATCTGGTATAGCTCATATCTCTTTCCAGTTTGCAGCCTGCTCGAAAGCGAAGGCTGCTCTATAAATTGTTTCTTCATCATAGTGCTTACCGACTAGCATTAACCCCACAGGCAAACCATCTCTCATACCACACGGTATGCTCATTGCTGGATGATGTGTTATATCAGCAGATACTGTATTACCAAACATCTCCATTGCCCTATCGACATTTTCAATAACTCCAGCACCAACCTCTGGCAATGGAGTGGCTTTGACAGGAAGAGTAGGCATTAAAATCAGATCATAAACACCTAGCACCTCGTCATACGCGCGCCGCAACCGACGCGTTATATTGATAGCCTTACCATAATATTTTGAACCATAACGCCCTAAAACATAGTTTCCTAATAAGGCCCATAACTTAGCGTTATCCGAAAATTCATTAGTACTACCTCGCTGCTTTCTTTGCCAATCCATTAAGCTAGTGAGATAAAGATCATCCCTACCCCCGCCAAAGCCATCCCCCTCAAACATTGTTTTTACTATTCCATAGTTGAGAATTGGCATAGCTATTGATTGCGCCTGTTTATGCATTGGCAAAGATATTTGCTCTACATTGGCCCCCAAAGACTCGAAGCGCGCTATCGCCTGCCTTACACAATCATCTACATCCGGCTCGGAATTATCATGGGCAAAGCCCTCTTCCAGCACTCCAAGCTTCAATCCTTTTATATTTTCACCTAGCGCGTCTGTATAGGCGGCAGGTTCAACTTGCTGTTGTCGGGAATCATAACCGTCTGACCCCGCTATGACCTCCAGCAATAACGCATTATCGGCAACAGAATTAGTCATCGGCCCAGCATGATCGACAAACATCTCAAGCGGCATAATTCCTGTATATGGCACTAATCCAAAAGTAGGTTTCATCCCATATACGCCACAAAAAGAGGCTGGGATTCTAATAGAGCCACCCTGATCACCACCGATAGCCATATCGACTTGACCTGCTCCTACCAATGCCGCGCTCCCGGACGAGGATCCTCCTGCTGAATACCCTCTTTTAAATGGATTATGGACCGGCCCAGTCGAATTCGTATGACTTCCCCCTGATAAACAGAAAAATTCACAGTGAGCTTTTCCTGAAATTTCTCCTCCGGCGTCAAGAATACGCTGAACAATAGTTGCATCGATCTCAGGAACATAACCGCTTAGAGTAGAGGAACCGCACATCATAGGCACATCAGCCAACATAATATTATCTTTAAGCGCTACGGTCTTTCCGGACAACTTTCCCTCGGAGTTTCCCAGAATTTTAGTTCGTACATACCATGCGTTTAATGGGTTATCAGCCGTCTCGGGATATTCAAAGCCCGAACGACTGTATTTTACCTGAGGTAACTCATCCTCCATGGTATCCACTTCGTTCAAGGAATCAATACTTCCTTCCATTAACCCTCTAAACTGCTCAATTTCGGCATCCATAATATTTAGACCGACTTCAGAAGCAATTTTTTTCAAGTCACCTAACGTGGGCATTTCAACCGGCATTTTCCCTCCTGCGATCAATGCGCTCCAATTCGGAATGTTATGGAGTCTATGATTTTAAAAATATAGATCAATGTATTTTGTTATTAGGACAATGGTGGAGCTAGGCGGGATCGAACCGCCGACCTCTTGCGTGCCACGCAAGCGCTCTCCCAGCTGAGCTATAGCCCCATTGCTTACAGACAATACTAACGAGAATAATGTTAAGAATGACCCACCCTATAGTCAATCACGCGTTAAAAATACATATACAATCATCAAACTAGACCCTAACCCTTTACTACAAACTCCTGGTAGCTCTTGCTTAACTGCTTATCTTTTTTCTTAGAAATACCTATTAGGCCAGAGGCATCTCTCAATCTAGCTCTACAAATCTCCCTGCCCAAGAACGCCATTGATTCAAACAATGGTAATGAAACCGGACGCCCCGATATCGCCAGGAACAACGGAACCAAAAAAACCCGGACTTTTATTCCAAGATATTCAGCCAAACGCCTGCATATTCCCTCTATATTTTCATTAGTCCAGTCTTCAAGGTCGTCTACCGCCCGAGACACATGATGTAAAACTAGCAGAACTTCATCCTCTGTTAGAGACTTATGAAATAAGTCCTCTCGTGCCAACTTTTTGCGGTCACCTAAAAGATAATCAACCTGGCTAGCAATCTCAGAAAAACGCTCTGTTCTTTCTTTAAGCAACGGGACCAGCTTGCCAAGGTTATCTCGATTCAAGGCCCATGCCTCTAGTTCACTGACAAACTGCTCTTCAGGAAGGGCTCTGATGTACTGGCCATTCATCCACATCAGCTTTTCAAAATCAAATACAGGCCCCCCCAAGTTAATATCTTCTAACGAAAAGGATTCTATCATTTCATCGATTGAGTAGATCTCACGATCTTTACCGTCCGACCAGCCCATGGTTCCCAGATAATTAAGCAACGCCTGCGGCAGGACCCCGAGCTGGCGATAATAATCAATTCCCGTAGGATTCTTGCGCTTCGATAATTTGCTCTTATCAGGATTTCTCAGTAAGGGCAGATGGCATAATTCGGGCAGAGACCAATCAAAATATTGGTAAAGCAAAACTTGCTTCGGAACCGAATTAATCCATTCTTCACCTCTCAATATATGGGTAATTCCCATCAAATGATCATCAACAGCCGCCGCCATATGGTAGGTTGGATACCCATCCGTTTTAAGCAGAATTTGCTTATCGACCTGACTCCACGGAATTTCAATTGTTCCTCGTATCTTATCGCTAAAAACACAAACTCCTGCATCCGGCACTTTAAGTCTTATTACATGGGGCGTTTTACTGCTTAGGAGTTTATTTACCTCTTGAGATGGAAGCTTTTCGCATCTCCCATCATACCTAGGCGTTTCGCCTCTTTTTCTTTGTGCAGCACGCATCTCATCAAGAACTTCAGGACTACAAAAACAATGAAAGGCGCAATCCTTTTCTACCAGTTCTTCCGCGAAACCTTTATATATCGTGAGCCTTTCACTCTGCCTATATGGACCAGCAGCACCCCCGACATCTGGTCCCTCTTGCCAACTCAACCCCAACCAACGTAAGGAAGCCAGTATGCTCTTCTCGGATGATGCAGAACTCCTAGCCTGATCTGTATCCTCTATTCTAAGAATAAAATCACCACCATTTTTTTTAGCAAAAATCCAATTGAAAAGAGCTATATATGCGGTCCCTACATGAGGGTCTCCGGTTGGTGACGGCGCAACTCTAGTCCGTATTTTCATTGCTTCATTATACTCGGCATTAAAAAAAATATATGCTTTTCGTGCGGGCCACTCACTTTTTTACGTAACCTCGCCACCCATTTCGAAAGCACATCGTGCAACAAAACAGTATAAGATGCTAATTAGACATCACTTGATAAACTTTCAACAACAGAAATTCTAGAATTTTATGCCAAAACCAACTACCCAAATAGATAATGGAATAAATCGGACGCTATGCGTAGCACCTATGATGGGAAAAACTGACCGCCATTTTAGGACAATGCTTCGGATAGCCGCACCTAACGCTCTTCTGTTCACTGAAATGGTGGCATCTAACTCTGTTGTTTTCTCCGGTAACGATAATCACTTGGATTTCGAGCCAGCTGAACGCCCCCTAGTACTGCAACTAGGCGGAAACGATCCAAAAACCCTTTCATTATTAAGCATGTCGGCGGAACACAAGGGATTCAATGAAATAAATCTAAATGTTGGCTGTCCATCGTCTAAAGTAAAACAAGGTCAGTTCGGGGCATGCCTTATGCTTAAACCCAAAGTTGTCGCACAATGCATTAAGGAAATGAAACAAGCGGTCTCTATTCCTGTAACTGTTAAATGCAGATTAGGTGTTGATGACCAAGACTCTGATATTCTACTTCACAGGTTCGTGGAAGGCCTCATGCTATCAGGGTGTGATGCAATATACTTACATGCTCGAAAAGCTATGTTGAACGGGCTTACACCTGCTCAAAACCGAAATATTCCTCCGATACAAGAAGATAGGGTTTACCTCCTTAAAAAAGAATTCCCAGATCTTGAAATTATATTTAATGGCGAAATTAATACGGCCAACATAGCACTAGAGCATCTCCGCATAACGGATGGTGTCATGGTTGGCCGCGCCGCCTGCAATTCTCCTAGATTTATGTCCTTACTTAATAGTCTTTTATTCCAAACAAGCATTCTCAAAGACGAAGATATAGCAAAGAGATATTTAGATTATATGGCTGATCAGCAACGGAAAGGGGTTCCGATCCAGCATATGGCTAAGCATATGTTATCTCTGTTTAAGGGTTACAGAGGAGCCCGCCAATACCGAAGAACCTTAAGTGATCGCTCGATATTAGCTGAAATAACAATAGATTTTATCCAGAGAATGGTTGCTGATATGCGGCCCGCAATAGGTTAAACACGGACTATGTTTTCTAAACTCTTTAAAAAACACCAGCACCACCAGGAGGAGTCTGCAGACACGTTTTCATATGATCTAACTTTAGCAACAGCAATACTCTATCTGGAAGTAGCTTGGGCGGATCATGATATCAGTGGGGACGAGATTGATGAGATCAAAAGATTACTGGGCAAACACTTTTTTGATGATGATATCGATTTGAACCAGATTGTAGAAGAATCGACTAAGTTGCTAAATGATAGTCCAGGGCTGCAGAGCTATACGCGACTAATTAATTCAGAATGGAACGAGGCCCAGAAATTCAATCTGATCCAAAACCTGTGGAGTTTGGCTCTGACTGACGAAAAAATAGACTCGTTAGAGGAACACACAATCAGGAAAATTGCCGATCTAATATACCTCGATCACGCTAGATTTATCCAGGCCAAACTAACGGCCAAAAGGGCCTTGCAAGAATAGCGGATCCTACTAACTAATTTCTTCTATTTCTTTATAACTATAATTTCATCGGCGTATAACCTCGCCAAGACCTCAGCTCCAAAATCATTCATCTGCCCAGATGGCCTTATCGAATTTGAATCCAAAACAATATCCAAGGCTTCCTGTCCGGTTTTCAATCCATCCAAACAAGTTAATAGACTCATTGTCATTTCATTAATCTGAACGAATTTAGTCTCAAAACTTCTATCTCTGCAGATAACAAAGTAGCTTGGATTATCTGGAGGCTTATCCGGTTGATAATCCGGGCCAATCAAATGAACAGGATATATATAGGATACAGGCCACGCCAACGGCGAGACCGCAAAAGACTTACTTAAAACATCTCCATCCAGTTCAATATTATCTTCCACCGACTCAATCTTAGACGTTGATATAGCGAACTCCACCCATTCATAATGACATAGCTCCCTTAAAAACCTTGGTATCTCCAAATTGTCGCACTCATCCAAAAAAGTCAGGAATTCCTTTGGTAAATCAGAAAAATAAGGGGAATTACAACTGTAATCTCTAACGAATTTGCTAACCAGTTTTTTCCATTTTTTATCACCGATCGTTTTTTTCGATACCGGGAATGCTACAGAGATCAATGCATTGAAATTATTAATAATAAGCTCGCGGTAAACCGCTAACCGATTTTCCTCAACGTCAGCCGGTATTTCCGCTCCTCCAGGATCTCTAAGATAGTTAGTCCAGTTTCTTTGTAGTTTTTGAAAAGAAAGCAAATTAGTCTCTAGGGCCTTGTATAACTTTCATTCTATTAAGCTCTGAAAGCAGACTATCCATCGACGGATAGTTAAAATCTCGCTCAAGAAGAGTTGGACGGACACCACAAATTTGATAAGCCAAGTACAACAATTCCCAAACAGGGTCACATACATCTGACCCATGGGTATCAACCAATAGACTTTCAGATTCTTTGTAGTGGCCAGCTATATGCATATATTTCACCCGATCGGAATCTATACTTTCAAGAAAGGTTCTTGCGTCATAACCAAAATTAATACTATTTACGTAAACGTTGTTAACATCCAGTAAAATGTCGCAATCACTTTCGCGAGCCACGTAGTTAATAAAATCAACCTCATCGAGCTCCTGGCCGGGCGTCTCATAATAAGAAACATTTTCCATCGCTATTTGCTGCCCTAACAAATCCTGAACTTGTCTTATGCGTCGAGCGACATATACAGCAGCTTCTTCAGTAAACGGAATGGGCATTAAGTCATAAAGATGCCCGCGGTCATCACTACAATAAGATAGATGCTCGGTATAATATAAAACACCATACTCCCTGAGAAATACCCTAATCCTCTCAATAAGCTCTAAATCCAGTGGTGCCGGGCTACCAATTGATAGCGACAACCCGTGACAAACAACGGGATATCGTTCAGCTATTTCTCGGAGCTGGTTACAGAGCTTGCCACCGATTCGTATCCAGTTCTCAGGGGCTAACTCTACGAAATCAATCGGACTATCATCGAGGTCAAGTAGTTGGCGCAAAAGGCCCCGACGCAACCCAAGACCGGTTCCCCAGAACCCCTGTTCGGCGCCAACCATTAACGAATATTAGCGTCTAGGAATGCCCGCCGCACTTTCCTTCGCCGCACTTTCCTTCGCCGCACTTTCCTTCGCCGCACTTGCCTTCGGCATCTTCAGACTCGGCATCTGATCCACATTTTCCCTCAATGTGGCCTCCAGCTAGTATGTTGTATCCCGACTCAAGCTCTTCTACAAAGAAAGGGCTATCCGCACTAACCAAACCCGAAGCCGCTAGTGAAACCGCAAAGACCGCACCTACGGTTTTGGACGCAGTTTTTGATCTTTTCTCCATTAGAACTTATCTCCTTTAATGAGAATTGTTAGTCATTATCTTACCAAACTAATAAGTATAAATCGCAAAATAGTTTATCTCTTATCTAAATAAGGCCGAGAGACTCTTCAATTCTCGAAACAAGAGCATCTACTTTCTTATATGACATTTTTTTATGTCCTAGCTCCTGGGCAAACAGAGCCACTCTAAGTTCCTCAATTGCAATCCATACCTCATCACGTTCTAACTCTGATGATTGATCTGAATTGCATATATTATCATGTCTATTCTGTAAATTACTGATAATAATGATATTTTTTTGGTCTCTAGCGACCTTTCCCTGAAGATGATCAATTCGATATTCAATTGCATCGAGAAACCTTGGTAACTTAGCAAGGTGATATTCTGGCGTACCAGTCAAAACATTTGAAGGAACCAGACGCTCAATCTGTCCTAGCATATCTTTTCTAGCGTCAGCGAAACTCGGAGAGGCGAGTCTTTCTAGCTTGCCGAACAATGAAAAACGCTTCTCAAGAATATCCTCAAACACACTCAAAATAGAGCCGAAAACTTCCGCAAAATCTCCCCGTACTTCATCGATTCTTGCCTCAAAGCTGTCCGCGGCTGCGGGCAACTCTCTGCCAGCAAAAAAACAACGCCAAGCACTAGCCAGAAAAAGCTCATCCTTTAGCATCTTGAAATTCCCCATAGGAGCAAAATGCAGAGAAAGGTTTCTTCTTTTCACGACTTCTTTCTCTAAACTCTTTGCCGTTTGTCCAATAGCCAAAAGAGCCAATCTTGCATACCCTAACCGGTTAGCAATTATTTGCTTTCTCTCATTTTCTAATAATTTCGATGAAACACTATTTCCATCATCCACGAGAGCTGGAAATCCTATTACCAGACCATTCCCTTGATCAATTCTAACTTCTCTAGGAAGGCCCTCTCTGGGAAATCGCAACAGACTTACATTCCCTTTGAATTCCTTAACTTTTGCTAATTGTCTGACAACTCTGTCGCGATAAGTAGTCTGCAGCTCTGCCAAATCCCGACCTGCCCCAAGAACATTACCATCCTTCCCAATCACTCTTATATTCATTAGTAGGTGCCTGGGAAAACGTTTCTTATCCCAATCTGATAGTATTACTTGAACGCCATATTCTTCATTAAGAAGTTCAGCTAGAGCACTTAATAATTTTCTTTTGCCAAACCCATACCGCCTGATAATAATGTTTTCAATTAAAGGAAGCTTTTCAGGAATGGGTGCTAGTAATTTTCGTTTGCTCTTTGGCAAACAACGTAGCCATGCTTCTATAACACTTGGAAGAAAACCAGGGACATTCCACTCAAATGGTTCAGTCACCATACTAGCTAATGACCCTAATGGGATATCAATAGATACCCCATCATCATCATCACCAGGCGAAAAACTATAACGAACCTTTAGTCTACACCCTCTGACTTCTATTTCAGAAGGGTACTGTTCTGGAGAAACCCCTCTATGTTTGTCTGAAGAGAGCATATCTTCGGTAAAGAAGGCTTTCGCTCGTTCGACCGACCCTGCCTCCCTTTTCCACCACTTTTTGAGCCGAACAATCGTATCTATATTTTTAGGGATAGTTTCATCATATAAACCAACGATAATGGAGTTATCCACTAACAGATCTCTTCTTCTTTCTTTTGATTCATCCTCAAGAAGTCGACTAATCAATCTCTGATTATGTTGGAGGAAATCTAATCCATAAGACACTGCTGATTCAACCAGACCTTCCGATAAAAAAAGCTCTCGGCTGACGTTTGAATCTATTTCGGAATAGCTAACAACACGCCCCTCTGCGAGGCGCAATCCATATAACTCGACGGTTTCCTTCGCCACTGCCTCCTCACGTCTGTTACTCCATACGGGCTCCGAGAAATAACGCTTAATAAAAGGGCCAGCAACTTCCTCTATCCACCTGGGTTCTATAGAAGCAACCATACGAGCATATACCCTTGTTGTCTCTGCTATACCTGCCGCCATTAACCATTTTGGTGACGCTTCTGCTAGACCTGATCCAGGAAAGATCTGAAATTTTAGACCTCTGATTCCACGATAAACCCCTTTTTCATAATGTCTTCCTATAAAGCTTAAAGACCCTGACATTAGCGCCTTATGTATGGACTCGTAACTGGCTATCTCCTCGTTTCGAGACCAACCCATATTTTTAATCACTAACGAGAGTTGTCGGTGCAACGAATACCATTCATGCATTCTGGTCCTAGACAAGTAGGACTTACCTAAAACGCGATTTAACTGATTTGAGCCAAGCTCCTTTCTTTTTTCTAAATACCAATTCCAGAGTTTTAGAATACCCATAAATTCGGATCTCTCATCTGAAAACCTCTCATGTGCTCGATCAGCTGAACCCTGTTTCTCCAAAGGCCTCTCACGCGGATCCTGAATAGCCAAAAAGCTAGAAACTATCAGAACTTCAGAAACACAACCCTCCCGGTGAGCAGCAATCAACATCCGTGCTAATCTGGGATCAATAGGAAATTTGCTCATTTGACGACCGATCCGGGTTAACCTATTTTGTTCTAACGCTCCAAGTTCACCTAAAAGTCGTTCGGCATCCCGAATCGCAGCGGAATCGGGTCGATCTAGAAATGGAAACTCCTGGATTAAGCCTAAATTCATGCTGTACATAGAAAGCACTACTTGAGCCAGATTAGCTCGTTTAATCTCAGGATCAGCAAAATGCTCTCTGCTTAGGAGATCTTCTTCAGAATATAGCCGATAGCAAACACCTGAAGCTATCCTGCCACAGCGCCCTTTCCGCTGCTCCGCACTAGCCTGGGATATTGGTTCTAGAACTAATCGCTGCAACTTCGATCTGTATGAATAACGCGAGATGCGGGCAAAACCCGGATCTATTACAAAACCAATATTAGGAACGGTAAGAGACGTTTCAGCAACATTAGTAGATATCACTAATCGGTTCTTGCCCTTTTTAGCTGAGAAAACCTTAGATTGGTCGCGCATTGACAGTCGAGCATAGAGGGGTACGACTTCAAAAACATCCTGAAAACTACTTTTTAGCAATCGAGATAATTCAAGAATTTCTCTTTCCCCAGGCTGAAATATCAGAACATCTTTTGCTGGACCGGAAAGCGAAAACTCTTTTCTGATTTTATTGATGCAATCTATAATTAACTGATGCTCATCATTATCCGCCGAATCAATGTATCTGGTTTCAACTGGATATCCCCGCCCTCCAACTTCAACAACAGGCGCTTCGTCAAAATGTTTGGAGAAGACTGCTGCATCAATTGTCGCACTAGTAACAATTAACTTTAGATCCGGGCGGCGACGAATCAGAGTTTTAAGGTACCCAAGCAGAAAATCAACATTTAAGCTTCTCTCATGAGCCTCATCAATGATAACCACCTCATAACTCGATAAATCAGGGTCAGAACTAATTTCTGATAGCAGAATTCCATCCGTTACGAGCTTGAGTAGAGACTTATCGCTGTACCTTTCATCAAATCGAACGACATAACCGACATACGTCCCCAACGGCACACTCAATTCCGTGGCTATGCGGGACGCAACTGCCCGTGCTGCTATCCTGCGGGGCTGCGTATGACATATAGTTGCTTTTCGACCTAACCCTAACTCAAGACAAATCTTCGGTATTTGAGTAGTTTTGCCAGATCCGGTCTCACCAACAATTATAACGACTTGATTATTAGAAATTAGAGTCTTGATATCTGCAAGATGCTCTACTATAGGCAAATCTGGATAAGTGATGTCCAAATTTACTTCATGGCGTTCCTGCATGATTAATTTACTGGTAAGAGATTCCATAACTCGAGCAATCCCCTAGAGACGACTTAGGTACAGAATACTACTTAGACAAAAAACCCATTCCATCTTCCAATCCACGAATGGCTAATGGGTACATCTGGCCACCCACTAATTCCTGAGTCATCCCTACTGAACTTGAGTACTCCCAAGTTTCTTGCGGCGTTGGATTTATCCAAACAATCCGATCATAGATCTCCTTAAACCGAGACATCCACAGAGCACCGGGCTCCTCATTCCAATGCTCAACGCTTCCCCCGGCATGAGTAATCTCATACGGAGCCATTGTAGCGTCACCAACAAAAACGACCTTATAATCATGCGCGTATTTATTTAGAATTTCGTAGGTTGGAATACGTTCATTAGTTCTTCTTCTATTGTCTTTCCATACGGACTCATAAATAAAATTGTGGAAATAAAAACTCTCCAAATGTTTAAATTCTGTTCTAGATGCTGAAAAAAGCTCCTCGCAAACTTTTACGTGGGCATCCATTGAGCCCCCAATATCAAGAAACAATAGTACTTTCACAGTATTTTTTCGCTCTGGCCTTAGTCGAATATCAAGCATTCCACCATTATCCGCGGTTGACTTAATTGTATTATCTAAATCCAGCTCTTCATCTTTTCCAGACCGAGCTAATTTCCGCAAGCGTCTAAGCGCAATTTTGATATTCCGGGTACCTAGCTCAACACTATCATCTAAGTTCTTATACTGCCTCTGATCCCAAACTTTCTTCGCTTTCTTCTTTTTTCCTCGGCCCAAACCGCCGGGTCCATTTTTTCCAGATTGATCGGGATCGTCACCTTTGTCCCCGTTCTTATTACCTTTTCCTTCTTCAGCCTGGCGTCTTTCTTCCTCTGCCTGCGCCTCCTGAAAAGCCTCGATCAGCTTTTCCAACCCACCCAATGATTTAATCTCCTCTAGCTCTTCAGGGGTTAAGGACTTTTCGAATTCTCGACGAAGCCATTCGTCAGGGATTAAAGATTGGAGCATACCGTGAAGATCTTCTAATCCTTTGAAATAAGCGGAAAAGGCCCTATCGAACTTGTCATAATTCTTTTCATCTTTAACCAAACAAGTACGACTTAATAAATAAAAATCGTCCACATCTGCATAAACCAACTTCTGTTCCATTGCGGACAATACATCCAACAACTCCCGTATAGTAACTGGAACTTTATACTTTCTAAGTGTGAGGAAGAAGTTAATCAACATAAAACAATCCTAACTATTCGTTGAATGCGTTTCCCTGCGATTCATAAATGCCAAACGTTCTAATAAATGGACATCTTGCTCATTCTTTACAAGGGCGCCATAGAGCGGCGGAATTGCCTTGGAAGTATCGCGATTCGTCAATATCTCATCAGGAATATCATCGGCCATTAATAGCTTCAACCAATCAATTAATTCTGAGGTGGACGGTTTCTTTTTTAGGCCTGGAACTTTTCTGACATCAAAAAATATCTCCATGGCTTCCTTAACAAGCTCTGATTTAATCTTCGGGTGATGGACTTCCACAATTTTCTGCATAGTTTCCCGATCTGGGAAATTAATGTAGTGAAAAAAACATCTCCGTAGGAACGCATCAGGTAGCTCTTTCTCATTATTTGACGTAATAACCACAACTGGACGATGTTTCGCTTTTATAGTTTCTCCCAACTCATAAACGAAGAACTCCATCCGATCAAGTTCCTGTAGAAGATCGTTTGGGAATTCTATATCAGCTTTATCAATTTCATCTATCAAAAGGACTACCCTTTCCTCAGCTTCAAAGGCATCCCATAACTTTCCTTTCTTAATATAATTTCTAATATCTTCAACTCGCTCATCGCCTAATTGTGAATCCCTTAACCGAGAAACAGCATCATATTCATACAGCCCATTTAAAGCCTTGGTAGATGATTTTATATGCCAGGGAATAAGCCTCATATTTAATGTGCTAGCAATCTCCTCAGCCAACATCGTTTTTCCGGTCCCCGGCTCCCCTTTTACCAAAAGAGGTCTTTCTAGTTTAACGGCAGCGTCCACCGCCATGCTTAGTTCTTCTGTAGAAATGTAAGAATCAGTACTGTCAAAGATCATTCTAATAACTCTCAGTCTTGTTAATGTTTTTTGGGGGGCATGTATATAATAAATATCGAATAGGAAACCCTAGCTTACTGGAGCGGACCGGCTATTATCAAGAAGGTTACGCAAATCATCCACCGTGTACGTATTGCCGAATTCCCAACTCAACGCACTTACAATATGTCGTTCTCAACGAAAAGCACTAACTTTTAAAAAATTTTTTCGTTCCTAAAACCCCAGCAGTAATGAGCAAAAAAACCCCAAAAATCGAAAAAAGTAGTATGCGCAATGCTAAAACCGCCTCGCCTTCAGCTCTCATTAAACCCTCAAATATCACGACAACTAGCGCTGGCGCATATCCCACATATCCTGGAATCGGAGCAGGAGTTAGAAAAACAGAAAGCATCAAGCCCATTGCGTAAGCTAAAAGCACTTTAGGAACTTTGGTGCGGAAAAGATAAAAGAATACTATGGCGAAAATGCTTGATGCCACAACAAGCAAAAGCCAAATGTACCCGTAATCCATTAGGCTTCAATCCAGTCGATGAAATATCCGGCATATTCATCTTCGTGAATAGCCCCAACGGGCAGCACCTTATTCTTAACAGATACTGCAGCTTCGTGCACCGATTCATCCCTCCCAGAAATCAACGGATGCCAATCCTCTAGACCTCGCCCCTCAGCCAGACTGCGATAGGCACAACTTCTAGGCAACCACTTGAACGATGATGCCTCCTCAGCCGAGAATTTGACACAGTCACGGACTATCTTATGTCTTTCCTCATAGTTACTGCATCTGCAAGACTCTAAGTTTAGCTGGTCGCAAACAAGCGAAGTATAATGAACGGTACCTGAATCATCCTCTACCTTAAACATACAACAACGAGCACAACCATCACATAAAGACTCCCACTCTTCATGTGTCATCTGATCAAGAGATTTAGTTTCCCAGAATTTATCCATCACTCAATCATTTCCTACTTTAGGGTCAATGCCTGGTGGAAACTGCAAATAGTATCCACTCATCTCTATACTAGATAAAACCTGCGAAGGATCAGCAACGGCCAACCTCGTTCCCAAACTAACATCAAGCTCCAGAACTATCTTCATGTTACCTAATTTGAGCAGTAATTCTGCAGGCACGCGAGCAAAAACATCATCTGAATCAACAAATAAGTAATGATCCGGCTTCAAATTTCCTTTAAACACGGTCACCTTTCGGCCCACTTTCCTCCCCTAATATGCTATTGAACTTCTCGCCAACAAATGAAAAGCGCCACCCCAAATACATTTCTGGCAACTTCCTATTTAATTTAAAATAACGGACACAGTGCTCGGTATCTTTCTTTGTTCCAATTAATTCCTTGGCCATTCCTAATACATCAGCAATCTCATCACATACGAACTTAAGCGACTTCGCTAGCTTAGCTTCCCCTCGGCTAAGCGGCTTCGGAATAGGTTCTAACGTTTTATCAAGGTTAACGCCATTCTTATATAATCCCACAAACTCATCTAGATAACTTTGATTCAACCACTTCGGCAAATTTTTCTTTAAGAGTTTTCGGTCCAGATTATTACTTCTAGCTATTTCATAAAGATGATCATCCTGCAAAATAAACTTTCTGGGCACATCTTCATTCATCGCTGTCTTTTCACGCCATGTCACTAGTCTTCTAAGACAATCTAGCTGAACAGGAGTTAAGGCCCAAGCTTTTTTAATTGTTCTGTAATAATCCTCAGGGAGTGGCCGAACATTATTAATGCGCTGATGCATTAATTCTTTAAACCAGCCAATTCGATCAAGAGCAACCAGCCTATCATTGAGAGCGTGATAAAGGCGTTCCAAATACAAAACATCTTCGATAGCGTAATTGATCTGGGTTTCGGTAAGTGGTCTCTTCAACCAGTCTGATCTAGTGGAAGATTTAGCTAATTCAATACCACAAACGTTCTTCACTATCGCCGCGTAGCTTACGCTAGGATTAGTGTCCTGAAATGCATTAGCAAGCTGAGTATCAAAAAGGTTAGCCGGTGTGACCCCTAAGTGATGTGAAAAAAGCTCTAAATCTTCCCCACAAGAGTGAAGGATCTTAAGAATGCCCGGGTTGATCAAAATCTCAGCAAATGCAGACCAATCAGTTATGGTTATAGGGTCAATCAGAAAAACATCGTTGCCAACAGCTACCTGGTACAAAGCAGGAATTGGATAAAAGGTGTTGACCCTTTTGAATTCGGTATCGATCCCCAAAACTGATTCGGATTTCCATAACGAAACTGCCGCACACAGCTCAACATTAGTTTTGACCCAATTAAACGAAAGTTCTGCGTCCTTGCAATGCATGAACTATTGTTCCTCCGTCACTGTACTCAAGTTCTCCTCCGATCGGAACCCCATGAGCTATTCGTGTTATCGAGTTAACATGATTCTCTAACAACTGCTGTATGTAATGAGCAGTTGCCTCCCCTTCCACAGTAGGATTAGTTGCGATGATTACCTCTCCGGGCTGCAAATCATTAACTCGTTTTACCAGTTGGCTCAATCCCAATTCATCAGGGCCCACCCCATCTATTGGTGATAATCGGCCATTAAGGACAAAATAGTAACCATTGAATCCACCAGCCTGCTCAATAGCAATAATATCAGCCACCGCCTCGACCACACAAAGTAACCCATCATCTCGACGATCGTCCGAACATAAATTACACAAATCGCTCTCAGATAGATTTCTGCAGGCTGAACATTCTTGGACATTTAATATTGCATCGTCAAGCGCTGATGCTAATCGGTTAGCTCCATCGATATTTCTCTGCAACAAAAACAAGACCATACGCTGAGCAGTTTTAGGACCCACACCAGGTAAAATCTGGAATGCCTGAATAAGGCGATCAATTATTGGGCTGATACTCATTAGTTCAAAAAGGCAGCTTGCCGAATGGAAGACCTAGACCTGACGCAATGGATGACATTTTTTCTTTTTGAGCCTGTTCTAGTTTTCGAACTGCACTATTAATAGATGCCGCAACTAGCTCTTCAAGAATATCCTTAGAATCTACCATAAGGTCTTGATCAATATGTATTTTTACCACCTCATGCCTTCCATTTATCGTAGCAACCACTAATCCACCACCACTCTCACCTGTTACCTCTAGGTTTACAAATTCTTCCTGAACGCCCTTCAGACGCTCCTGGACATCTTTCGCCTGTTCCATGAAATCAAAACCTTTCATGACCTCTCCCATAAATAAAAATTATTCACTTTTTTTCTCAGCGGATGGTTCAATCTCCTCTAACACACCATCAAACGTATCCAGTAGTGACTGAAAAGCTGGATCAGCTCTAACGGAAGTTTCAGCATCACTTTGTCTCTTCCGCTCCTCATTCGCTCTAGCCAATGCTAAAGTTTCGCCAGTAATTTTCCCAACAACTATCTTTAGTGAAACCTCTTCATCTAGACAATCAGATACGGCTTTTTCTATTAATGCTCTTTGACCATCATTCAGCAGGGTATCGTGACGCTGATCAAGCTTTAATAGCATATGGCCGTCCAAATAATCTTCTAAAATACAGTTCTCAGCAATCATTAGGGAGACGCCAGATAATGACATTTCTACTACCAGCTCCTCCCAATCAATTTCTATTTTATCTGTATTTTCTAAACTGGAGTCTAATACAGAAGAATCGACGGAATACCTAGGTTCTTCTTTATCAGATTCTCGCTTTTCATTGTAGGGCTGGGTAATAGCAGGAACATCAGATTCTAGATTACTTGGCATGAATGCAATCATGCGTAAAACGGTCATTTCTAAACCGCTGCGAGGATCCGGAACATATCGGATATCACGATATCCCATCAGAGAAATCTGGTATAACAGTTGCAAAAGTTCAGCAGAAATATGGTCCGTGTACTGAGACCATTTCTCTCTACCTAGAGCTAAATCTACTGACAGATCATGGAAAGCTGAGACTAGGTCAGAAAGCACCGAAACGAAATCAGCGCCTTGGGAATCCAATTCTTCTATGATAGATAAAAGCTTTTTAAGATCTCCATTAAAAATCTCCCTTAGAAGAACATCAATCTCACTTCTGCCAACGAGACCCAGCATTTCTACCAACTCAGCTTCCAGAAGCCTTCCACCTCCATGAGATATAGCTTGATCCGTTATAGATAGAGCATCTCGCATACTACCCTGAGCGGCACGGGATATAAGCTCAATAGCTCCTTGCTCATGTTCAACTTGTTCCACTTTCAAAACGTCCAATAGGTATTCAAAAATGGCCCCGGCACTTAGGTTTCTCAACTGAAATTGTAAACATCTCGATAAAACGGTAATAGGTAACTTTTTAGGATCTGTCGTAGCTAGCAAAAACTTTACATGTTCTGGCGGCTCCTCGAGAGTCTTTAATAAAGCATTAAATGATGACGTAGATAACATATGTACTTCGTCTATCAAATAAACCTTGTATCGCCCTCGTGTTGGCAGGTATTGGGCATTCTCCAACAGCTCACGTGTATCATCAACCCGAGTCCTTGATGCCGCATCAACCTCAATCAAGTCAACAAATCTGTTTTCTGAGACCTCCTGACAAATCGAACATTGGCCACATGGTTTGGAAGATACACCGCTTTCGCAATTCAAACTCTTCGCAAATATTCGTCCTATTGTGGTTTTGCCAACTCCCCTAGTTCCAGTAAAAAGATATGCATGATGCAAACGGTCGTTATCTAAACCGTGCGATAATGCGCGAACTACATGGTCCTGTCCGACGAGTTCAGCGAAGTTAGAAGGCCGAAGCTTTCGAGCTAGTACTTGATAAGTCATACGCCCATTGTAGTGCTTTAATTGAAAGAGATGTAGCTATGAGTTTTAATAATCATAAACCGGGTAAATGTTTAATGATTGGGCATCGGGGAGCTCCAATGATTGAACTAGAAAATACCATAACCAGCTTTCAAGCTGCCGTTCAAAGAAAAGTAGATGCTATAGAGCTAGATATCCGCATGGTTCAGGAAACGTTGTACGTCATTCACGATGATTCTTTGGACAGAACTACCACCAGCGTAGGCTTAATAGAAACCGCCAATCCATACGCTTTAAAAACAGCCAGAACCTTAAATGGCGAACCGTTACCAGTTTTAAACACCGTTATTGACCAGATGCCTGTTGACGTTGGAATTAACATCGAAATAAAGGGTGCGCCATGCAGCGATGAAATAGAGAACTGCCTACATCATTACCCAAAACATGATTTTCTAATATCTTCTCTTGATAGCAAAAAACTGGAACCCTTCAAGAATAGTTCACCCAAGATCAAGCTCGCTCCCATATTCCCCAAATGGAATAACGAAATATGGGATATCGCCAGTAGCATCGGAGCCTGGTCAATACACCTTCATTTCTCTCTTGTCTCGGAAACGAGGATAGAGACTGCCCACGCGAAAGGGCTGCGAATATTTGCTTATACCGTTAATGAATACGCCCTCGCACAAAGCCTAGCTAAAATGGGAATCGATGGAATTTTTACGGATAATCCTGGAAATAGAATTAGGCAAGCTATTACTATCATTTAAAAAAACTGTACCATCAGAGTACATACTCATAAAAACAAGGAATGGGAGAGAAAATGTTTAAAACGATAGGGCTGCTAAAAAGAAAACAAGGCATGTCCACTGATGAATTTCGAAGTTACTACGAAGAAAAGCATAGGGTTATAGGAGAAAAATATCTGAAAGGCCGCGCAGAAAAATACATGCGCCGTTTCTTAACCCCATATCCAAATCCCCTGACAGGCGAGACTGTTGAACCCGAATACGATGTTGTCCTTGAAATCTGGTATTCCGATAAAGCAGCATTTAAGGAAACGGGGGCTGTATTAGCCTCTGGCGAAGCCGCCAAGGAAATCGCCGAGGACGAGGAAAAACTATTTGATCGATCAAAAAACAGGTTTTTCTTCGTGGAGGAAGTGGAATCTGATCTAAATAGCTAAGACTGACTAAAATGCTCGTATACTGCATGACGGCCCCCGAAAGGAGAGAATTTTAGGCTAACAGGCTCTGAAATAGTTTCGTACTCCTTAACCCGCCATCCCCAGGCACTTGTAATGGTCAATTTTTCCCAACGCCAAGTATCCTCGCTGCGCCTCATTATTCCTTCGTACCGGCCACCTTGGATGGCGCTAGTGGATCCAGTCATAAAATAAGATGTCACCTCAGCCGTAAGTAAATCAAGCCGCACATTAATTGCGATATTAGCCGAATGGTGCCCGCCACCAATCCCTGGTTCCCTATCACCATATGGAGCATATAGTGGCGCAATTTCCTTCCTCCCCTCAAAGTGCAAATCATTTCCGCCAGCATTAGGGAAATTTGGGACATCCAAGATTGCATCTTCTGTAAAACAATCGACAATCTCGTTCCCAAACCCTGTATCTAAGCAATAAAGATAACGGTTAAAAGCACTTAGAACAGCCTCTTTCGCCTCTAGACGCAAAACTCTCTCCTGAAGTAATCCTAATTTATTTGCACCAAAAAATTTAAAAGCCCTTGAAATCATAATTTTTCCCCTTGCCCTATTTGATTTTCCGAAGAACAGAATAAAGTCTTGAGTAGAATTAGCAAATACGCGCTACAATATCGGTTAATTCGAATTATCCCGAGGTTAATATGATTCTAGAAGATAAGAGAATAATAGTAACAGGATCTGCTCGCGGAATGGGAGCGGCCACTTTACGATCGTACGTTAAAGAAGGAGCAAAGGTTATAGGAATGGATGTTCAGGATGATCTTGGTAAAAGAGTTGCGGACGAAGCAACTAAATCAGGTCCAGGAAAAGCCGAATATTTGCACGTAGACGTATCAGATTATGCAAGTGTAAACAACGCATTTATGGAAGCTCATAGCAAACTAGGAGGGCTAGACGCACTAGCTCATCCAGCGGCCATACAAAGATCGTCTGATGCCGGAGAGGTTTCCGTAGAAGATTGGGATCTAATGTTCGCGGTAAATGTTAGGGGAACTATGTTGACCAATCAGGCAGCGCACAAATACATGAAAGATTCAGGAGGGGGCTCTATCATAAATTTTGGCTCAATATCTGGACAACGCCCAGAACCTTCAGCCGCGGCCTATTCAGCTTCCAAAGGAGCCGTGCATTCTTGGACAAGGACAGCTGCCGGAACTTGGGGTGCTGATAATATTCGGGTAAATGCTATTCTTCCAGCAATGGTAACTCCCATGTACCAAGAAGCTATAGACAGGGGCTTTGATGAAGAAAAGGTAAGCCGCTACCAAAGCCAAATGGCCGGAATAGCAATGGGTGGAGAATATGGGGATCCAGATCAACACCTCGGACCCGTAATGGTTTTTTTCGCGTCGGATGCGTCTTGGTTCATAACAGGCCAGATGATTCCTGTCGATGGCGGGCAAACCAACGTAAGGTAACAAAAGCATAAATTACCCACCAATTGAACCGTCTAAGATCTGGAGTTTATTTCACGGTACAAATCAGCGTACTCTGCTCCCATTCTCTCGCCGGAAAAGAAAGTTTCATACCTTTTCCGAGCGGCTGCTCCCATTGTATTTGCTAAATTGGAATCTTCCATTAATTGAACTATAGCCGCTTGTAATCTAGACGAATTATCGGGCGGAACCACAAAACCTGTTTCCCCATCCAAATTAACATAACTCGTGCCGGTACCAATTTCTGCGCAAATAAGAGGCTTGCTCATCATGGACCCTTCTACCAATACCACCCCAAAAGCCTCGGATCTAAGGTGGGACGGTAGAACTAATACAGAACAGAGTTTCAATAAGGCGAGCTTGGTTTCATTATTCACTCTTCCAATAAATTCAACATTGGTTATAGAACGACGCCTAGCATATTCCTGCATTTCTCCTTCTAATGGTCCTCCACCGGCAATCACGCACCTAGTCGACATGCCTTTAACAGCATCCATCAATATCTTCAGTCCTTTGTAATACCTGATAACTCCCAAAAATAAGATGAAGTCTTTTCCCAATTTTTCTTGGACATCGGCTTGGATCTGGCTAGGAATATGTGCTTTTGATTGATCCGAAATACCGATTGGAATAGCCCTAATTTTATCTGTGAACTGCCCCAAAACCTGGCTAGTAACAGCGTAGTTGGTTGAGGTCGGGATAATATAGTCCACCCCGCCTAGGAATCTTGTCATCAAAGGAGCGTAAAACTTGGACAAAATTCGCTGGCGCACTATATCGGAGTGATACGTCACAACCTTAGGCTTTTTAACTCTGGATAAAAGATCAAGCAAATCACCAAATGGCCAAGGAAAATGGTAATTAACCACATCACACCAAGCAATAAGTTCATTGAATCTAGAAAGAGCGTTCAAGCCGACTCCACAAGAAGCAATCTCGAAGTTTTGTCTGGAACGATAGACCTCCGCTTCTGGTCTTTTTACCAATGACGGCTCTGGCACTGGGCTTAGGACGAATACACGACTCTCGACTCCTAGATTTCGGGTATTCAAACAAATTTGCCGTATAACTTCTTCTAATCCGCCCTCGGTATCCGGATAATACGTCCGATAGACATGCAATACCCGTATAGAGCTACTCATTCTCGAGAAGCCTCCTTATTGAGCTGTAAAAAGCCTTCTCGCTAAATAAGATAGAGCGATCTTCGCAGGAATGACGCATCTCCATAGCGCGTTTCGGAGTTAAAATCTGAACCCCAGCAACAATCGATTCAATACTCGGATCAGACTCCAGTAAAATACCAGTTTCTCCATCAATAATGGTTTCTAGCAATCCTCCCTCTCTTACACCAATAACCGGCTTACCACATGCCATTGACTCAACTGGTGACATACCAAAATCTTCTTCCTTTGGAATATATATAGTTGCTATTGCTCTCCCCAATAAGTCCTTCATCTTATTTTCAGAAACCCAACCAGTAAAAGAAATATTCCCATACCCAGTAGCTAACCGCTTTAGTACGACTTCTTCCCGACCTCCTGAAGTGACCAATAGCTTTTTATCGGGCATCTGCTTAAAAGCTTCGATAACCCGGTCAACTCGCTTATAGGGCTCAAGTCGGGCTGTACTTAAGTAAAAATCATCCTGGCCCTTCCAGCTTCTGTCACTTACTGGACACGGCGGATAGACTACAACTGAATCCATATTCAGATAACGCTTTATTCTGTTTTGGGTATTAGAAGAATTAGCAACAATAACATCCATAAGCCCACAAGCCGATTCGTATTTCGGCCCTAAAAAAGCGACTAATGCTCGAAGAAACGGTAGCTGCACTCCTGGATATCTTTTTTCATAATCATCCTTTAAATCATAAATAAAACGAGGAGGCGTATGGCAATAAAAAATATTTTTAGCGTCTCGGTGCCCACTAACTGCTAGAGGAGCAAAATTTCCCGAGTAAATCAGCCAAGAATAATGATCGGGAATGGTCTGTTGGCGCTCAAAACCGCGTATCAAGCGGTATGCCTTAATAGCGGAGTTTCTCCCGTTAAACCCGAGATCCCTAAAGCTCGATATTTGTGCTGATTCCATAAGAGCTCGCACTCCATCTTGCTTAAAACCGCAATACAGATCGGAAGAGAAATGTTCGGCTAGGTTAATAGCCACCCTTTCCGCACCCCCTGCGCCAAGCAAAAAATCGCAAACAATAGCTCCTACCTGATCTTTCTGCGGTGTCATCGAAAAAGGAACTGCTTGATTAACCTGATGGGAAGAAATCTTGTAAACGATTTCAACGCCCAAAATATTACATAGTACAGGTTTGCATTAAAATTACTGGACAAGCCATGGCTCAACAACGAACGCTTATATTCCCTCAAACTAACCCCATAATTAAGATCGCTGCGACCTTGCAAGCTCATAGTAGCCAACACTTTATCAACTATAGAAAATCGCATCCTTAGCTTAATAGCTCTGTGAATCCACTCAGCGTCCATCGCCATCGAGTAGCTTTCATTATACGGCCCAACAGTTTGATAGCATTGCCGACGAACGAACATTGCCGGATGAAATAAATTCATCCTTTTGCTCATTCTTTCTAAGGATGGAGACCTTAAGTAACTGCGCCCAGTAGTCATATCAAGGAACCTGATTTGTCCACAATAGAGATCAGCCAACGGATCAGACTCAGCGAATTTCAATACTGATTCAACGGTCGTATTTGCCCACTGATCATCACTATTAAGAATCGCCACCAACTCCCCTGTAGTAACTCTTAATCCACGATTAAAGGCACTAGAAATACCGGAATCTTCTCCACTCTCCCAATAATTTATCTTACTTTCATGCTTCTTAATAACATCAAGTGTACCGTCATTAGAGCCTCCATCAATGATTATAATTTCTAACTCATTATAGTTCTGAGCGAATACCGAACTCAGACAGCGCTCTAATCCTTCTGCGTTATTAAGCACAGGAATTATTACAGAAATGGATTGACTTCCATCAACTGCCATCGATAAGGAACTCCTCTAATGTCTGCTGTGGAAAAATTCTTAATGCAGTTTTAGTGCTTGCATTAATAATCGATCGCCCGTCTTGCTCAAAAGACCGCCGCGCTAAATCGTAATATAACTCTGAAGCAAGAAGATCGGGGTGCTGCCATTCCTGCCCTTCCTCAAAGTAAGATGGATCAAAATGACTAACGTCAGGGCCACTCCGCACCGCGATCTGATTAGGATTTCCATTAAATGAAAATGCATGATCACAACCCACTAGCGCAATTTTCTTAAACCCCAAATGATATGCTAGCTGCATAGCGACGTAGGTTACGGTAAACCCTTGAAAGATACTTATCGAGCAATCTCTGGAGAAAGATGGAAAATCGCACGAATCAAGCAGAGTCACATTCTTAGATCTATTAATCCCAATCCTTCTTGCGCAGTGATCTAGAAATAAAGGGATCTCCGTTTCATTTAAAAAGCCTTGATTTTGGGCTATAACAAGAGGGTTAACGGCAACAATACATGAAGGACGCCATTCGTTCTTAGCAAAAATTAAGTTAATTTTATTTAAGCCAAAGGTATAAATACCGTTTAGCTTGGTGAAATCCACGTCTAATAAGCTAGGCCCATTACAACAAATGACCGCTTTCTCTCCCTGATACTTATTTTTCAACGCCTTTAAAACTTTTCGATGGGAACGAGCGGTCAAAGAAAGATCCCAAAATAAGCGCCGGAAGATTAGCTTAAGCCCAACTGAGTATGGGTTAAGCGTGGCGTTAACCCCCGAATCACCCTTAGTAGATTCATGATGGGTCATGCAATCTGCCTCCAATTGCTCCATCCACCGAAATTTCTGCTCCATTTATAAAACCAGCCTTATCAGAGCAAAGGAACAATGAAATATCCGCTATTTCATCTGGTTCAGCAATCCTTCCAGCTGGATGATATTTCTCCAATTGAGCCAACTTGTCCGCTTCATTTCCAAAGCCAGCAGCCAGCATCTCCGTCCGGATAGCAGCTGGAACGACCGTATTTATTCGTAACTCTGATCCGAGTTCTACAGCCAAAGCTCTGGTCATAGCTGATAGGCCAGCCTTGGAAGTAGAATATGCACTAAATCCTGGTTTGGTTAATTTAGAGTGAATGCTTCCTATATTCACTACACTGCCTTCAGAAATCCTTAACTCATCTTGGAAAAGACGAATCATCGCAAAAGGGGCAACTAAGTTTATATATTGTGATTTACCAAATTCCCTCACTGACAACTCTTTCAGCTCTGCTACTACCTGATAAGCCGCGTTGTTAATGAGCGCTTTTAGTCGGCCAGCCTGATCTCCTACAATCCCTAACACCCAGGACCTAAACTCCTCTTGCAGTTCCTCGTCTTGAGAGAATTTCTCTAAATCACATTGTAAATACGTATCTGGCCCAGATATTGACTTAGGTTGAAAATCCGTTCCAATGACAAAAAAGCCTGCACCTTTAAACCTTCTGCACAGAACGGAGCCAACCCCACCATTACAACCGGTAATTAATACCAAATTTTTAGCTTTCATCCTAGATATACTCGAACAATTAGCTTTAATAACACGTAACTATTAGTGTTACCTCGCTCTGCAATTACGATACGGAAATCACGCGAAAGACAGCTGTATGCCAACTTGTCCCAACCAAGGCTAGTCTCTCATCCTTCATAACCCAACCATCAACAAAGTCTTTAACGTCAGGCCAATCTGGTGAATCATAATCATCAAAAATGATATAACCGCCTCGATTCATAACACCAATATAATTAACAAGATCACTTTTTACCCCCGCATAACTGTGATCTCCATCAATCACCATAACATCATACGATCTATCGGATGCTAGTCCTATCGCAGCATCTTCAGTACTCATATGTTTAACTATTGAAAACTCAGAATCGGAAACCCCCGCTCTCTTTAAATTATTTCTAAAACTATTTTCATCTATGATTTCGTCGGTCATCACATCACGAGGTTGCTTACCATAATAACCCTCAAGCGGATCAATAGCGGTAAGGTGAACGGAGGCATACCTAGGTCGAAGGTAATCGTACATAATGGCCAGCCCAATACCGAATAACGTTCCGATTTCAAGGACTTCTAAATCTTCGTTTCGCACAGCAGAAGCAACCAAAATACGTAAAACTGCATCTTCAATGTTAGCTGCTAGCCGGCCTCTAGAATTGGACTCAATGACGGACACTCGCTCGGCTAAATAAGACAAATGATGCTTAGTTATATGAATATTAAGTTTCTTAGCCCACTCTTTTATCAGGATAGTTGCATGATCCATCGTAAGTTCCCGATTGAACTTCGTGTCCGCTTCCCCTATCAAAGGTGCTTTTGGTATTAAATGTCCATATTTCCCTTCAACTTCAGTTCGAAGTTTAGTCTCGAGGCCAGAAATCTGATTCTGGTTGTTTTCTTCATGCGAGATCATTTGACCCTCTAGTTTCAACAACCTTTTTTGTTCTACTGAAAAATTATCCGCTAAACTTGCATGCTTCTCCGATTGCTCGCTGACTCTCTGCGCCAGATCATCTTGAAATAAGACCATATCAGAGACCTCAGCCTGTTTATCCTCTTGTTTTTCTAATCGAGTTCCTATTTCCTCTTGCGTCCCCTCCTGAATAATTAAGCGAGCTGCCACATCCTCATGCCTTTTTCCTAGCTCATCCAGGTCCCTTTCTCTCAAGGATGTCAACTGCTCAACAGCTCCTGTTAAACCATCAACTTTTCCTGAAATACCAATAAGATCATCAACCTTCGCTTTCTGGTTAGCCAGTTGTCCTTGCTGAACCTCCAAACGACCAGACGTTTTCCTGCCTCTTTCCTCCTCAGCGCTAACTGCGTCTATGAGCTCATCTACTACGGCGGCTAAATCATCGTGTCGATGATACTGATCATTTATTCTCGCTTTTAAAACCTTATCCAGCTCTAATATTTTTTTTGAACTGCTATTCAGCTGGGCAAGGACCTCCCGACGTAAAGAATCTCGATACGAAGTAAGCTTCAGATTAACAAAGCTAATACCAACAAGTAGTAGTAAAAGGGCAACTAGAAAGACTGACGCCACCCATAATTCAGGTGCGTAGCCTACAAAGCGTTGATCCAAATAAGGAGCAGCTGGAAGACCGATAATGAAGAAGGCGGCTACCAAACTGAGAAATGGTCTGCGTTTTAACAATCGCAAACCCCACATGATGCTCTGAGCTAGTCGAAACAAAACCATACTTCTTGTTCTCAATGCTTCTGCTGCTCTAACATACAATCTTTGTCTTTTCGGCTTCACCGCACTTGATGATTTTACCAACAGGTTTTCCTCCTGATTGCTACTGTTAAACCGGACCTCCGATCCAATAATGCCGGCCATGGCCTTGAGACCAGGATCATTTTTGAATGCTAACAGATTACCCCATGCCCTCTCATCATTAAGCACACACGGATATTTCTTAATGGTATGCCAATCATGGCTAATCCCATACCGAATAATCGGATGCCATTCGCTAACATAGACGTGATAACCTTTATCTCTTAAATACTCTGCGATAGCTTTCCATGAGTGGCCTAAAAACTTGGTCTTCTCATCCTCAAACTCACATTCAATTATGTCCGGCGATATCGAATCCCAAGGAACTCCCTTTAATACCGAAAAATCATATCCTTCTACATCGATTTTAAGAAAATCAATATGGCTTAAACCATTATCTTTCACAATCTCAGCCACAGTAGTTACATCTACTTTATCGGCTAATCGATGCGAATCTCTGAATGCAAGCATTCCGGATATACCAGAGCTCTCATCTGATGAATAAAACTCGACATTGCTCTCTACATTTTCACCAACCGCTCTAGGATCAATCACTACACGATCTGCTGATCCATAGGTTCTCAAGAGGTACTCTCGATTTATGGCGTCAGGCTCGTACGCAAAAATATTCCATCCCCTACGATAAAACGGCCCAAGGGAAGATCCCCGGTGCGCGCCCACATCAATCATTACCCCCTCAGAAATACCAGATAACTCTGATATTTTCGAGATAAGCGAAGTTTCATCGACTGTGGCCGCTGCTGATCTAGTATAAGTCGGTATACCAATAGGCAAATCTTTATTATCCGATCCAATGGTATTCCTGATATGGGTCATAAACTCTTCCCTTTTTGCGGCTATGTTGTGCGCTGATAGAACAAACTTTTTAGCTTTGCTGGATATCTTCTCGCGGAACTTAATATCAGAAATTGTTTTAAGCAGTTGGTTTTCTATTTCTATCTTATCCGCAGAATCAATGATCAACGCACAACCGTGCTCTGCGAGATAGTCTATTGTAGCTATTCCTCTTGGGCCATGTGCGAGAGTAACAGCTCCACTTGCCAGGCATTCAGGCAACTTATTCGCCATCGAATATCTCACGTATCGCCTAGAAGACTCATCAAAGTTGTAAGCTATCACTAGAGCATCGGCTTCCTGCAGCCACTCCCGATATTCATCATCGGTGTATTCTCTTGTTACAAATTCAGTCTTTTCTAAGCCAGAAAACAAATCAAAACTACGTTCCTTCCATTGATTATTAGTACGTATCTCAAAAATGATTCCACGGGATGGCTCAATGCTCTCTATTGCCTGCGCTATTCTTAAGACACTATCAAGCGTCATATCTGGAGCTAAAGAACCAGCATATCTAACACGAAACGGTTTCAATTCTGAACGCCTGACATTACCGGCCCAATCGGTCGGATTAACACCATTAGCCAGGGCATTAAACGGAACACCGTAGCGATCTTGAAAAGCTGCCGACATCTGCTCTGAGATCGAAAGCCTCACTTTCGATTGGTCAAAAAGTAATCTTAGGTCCTTATCAAGCCATTCAAAAGTACCCGGGTCATCATGTGCTAGTCGACTGGGCCAGTCATCCATAATCCAGGTCATTAACGGAACCTCTATTTCAGAGATCGATTTCATTGCAAACTGGTGTAATGGCAAGCAGTCTGGCACTGGCCTATATAGGATGAGGTCTGGTTGAAATCGGAAAATCAACTCTGCTACGTCGGCTTCCTCAATACCTTTAATATCAGGATTAACGAAATCAGCAAATCCAATACTATCTGGGTTCAGCGCATAGAACTGAGCATACTTTCCCTTTGGCCACTGAGCAAGAAAGCTCTCCTTAAGTTTCCCCGTAGCATTGGAATCCCCTACTCGTGTTAGATCAAATATGAGCAAACGAGGCTCGGTCTCTACCGAAAGCGAAAGATGGTCATCTCCAGGCTTAGCTGCAGTATCCGGATCAAATTCCTCCTCCGTCCTTCTTATCATATCATCAGGAGTGATGGCATCCGGGAACAACTCTCCAAAGTGCATTCGCTCAAAGACTTCTAATTCTCCGCCGACGGTGGCATTTATAATCCTGCTACCTGCCGCCGCAGTAACTCTCCGAGCTTCTTCATACGCTTCAACCATTTTATCCACCTGCGGGTCGTGCCATCGAAATCCTTTCCCAAAATAGTCAGGGTGAAAATGATTTGGGTCATCAGACTGCATATCGAGCACACCAACGTTATACTCGTCTCCCGCGCTAACATCTTTTGGAATCGCGTAGCTCGCATCAACACCAACCAAATAGATTTCTTTGAATCCTAAATAAAATGCTAACTGCATGCATGTAAAAGTAACCGTACAACCCGCGTATGTGATATCGCTAGCATTCTGACTGAAATCAAACCCCTCCGGGTAGCTAACGCGCGCCTGATGATTGAAAAAAACAGTATCATCATTTTCATCTAAGCAGTAAGCCAAATAAACGGGAAATAACTTTGTAGGACCATCGAAAGCGTTTATCCACTCCCCGCGGTCCTCTGCCACAAGATGATCATCTACAACATAAAATGTTGGCACCCAGTCCAAATCATATGACTTAAGGAAAAATCCATTAACGGCAAACGTGACCTCATCCTTTAGCATGGATAGATCGGTCCGATTCAGACTTGGACCATTTCCAATGATGAAACACCTATCAGATCCAGCATACTTATCCTGCAATTCCTTGAGCTTTGGTCGATAAAGAGAATCTAGTCTATCGTCATATATCTCCTTAACCTTTTTTATCCCCGAAAGACGCTGGAGCAGCGGAATCTTTTCCGTAGGAAGAAAAATTGGCGCTCTCGTCGGCACAGCTTTAACAAGCTCACTATATTCCTCTAATAAGCTATTTCTCTCGGCATGATCTAACATTTGTTCTGCTTCTTCTTGAGATAACATCGAATTAACTAACTTCGCCCAACTATTGCTTTTAAAATAGAGCCTTCGGGCTTTTCTTGCTGCCGACCCATATCTTTCATGATTCTTAGCAATCAAAAAGATCGCTTCCTCAAAACTTCGGTAATCCGAATCTCTAACAATCACTCCGTTATTATACATTCGAACAACATCAGACAACCAAGTATCATCCCAAACCACCACCGGCTTTCCCAAATAAATTGCATCGATCAACAATCCGGAGGTGCGTTCGGAAAACTCTGGGCTTTGATATGGCAATACAATGATATCGGAATCGGATAAGAAGGATGCAAATAAATCATCATCCATATCGGCAGATACTAATTTGCACTCTGAATCTTCAAGTCTACTAACTAATGCATCGGTACTTTCAGAAACATTCGACTTGGGGGGCACACGAATAATGATCTCATAACTCTCTCCCATCTGTTCCGCCATGCGAGGACCGTGCTCCGCGGTCAAATGGAATCCTTTTACATATTGGCTTCCACCCGGAAATAATATTTTCAGGCTTCGTTTAGATCTATCCAAATGCGGAACGGGTTTCTCCTCTAACATGCTATCGAATACCGCATCTGAAAATGTAGTGCTTGAGTGAGGAGCTAATGAAAGATCAACACCAAAGACTTCGCTAACACTCTTACCCAAGCGTGCAACTGGGACAGTGAGTTTAACACGCGAGTGCCTATCGCAGCTCTGAATAAAATGCTTCCACTCCCTAATGTAATCTCGGTCTCGGTAGTCAACTGAGTACAGCCAGAACAAACAAATAACCGCAGAAATCTCTTTTCTCTCTTCTATCACCTCACTAATAGCCTTCGCATGAGGCAAACTACCGCAGTACATATAAAGTAATGTCGATCTCGTTAAACCCTTTTGCCGACGCAAATCCAAGGCATGGCTCAACTCCTCTTTAAATAGAGCCACATCTGCTACCTGAGCCTCATTCCTCCGCCGGACTCTGCGCGCCAACGTAGAAGAGTCCAAAGAAAAGATAGGGTGCCAATGCGGCCTTATTTTCATCACTTCTGAATGACACCCGGTATTACAGAATACTGAAAATTCAATATTTTGTTGGCCACACGCCTCGCCCAAACGGTCATCCATAGAAACAAAATGACCAAAATAGTCCTTAGCATCTGGGTCTAGCACAATAAGCTCAGCTATACCCGGTGAATTCCAAAGTGGATCCTTATATCGGGATCGCAAGGCAGGAATATAAGAAGGAGTAAGCGTTGTGATACTTTTCCCTCGGACTTCGAGAGCGGCCAGCCAAATATCCAAGGTTTCGCAATGAGTTTCGTAGTAATCTTCATAATCAATCTTAAAAAAAGCCGGATGGGTTAACTTAATATTCTCCATCTCTTCAGTGATCTGAGAACTGTTATCATGAGACCAGAAATATTCATTTTCTTTAGCTGGCTTGCCGTCGCATCCAACTATAGCTATCTGTTCGAACAACGAACTGGCCAATGGCAGAAGGAATAATGTCAGAACATTAGCAGTAGACGTGACAGCCAGAGATTCTTCCAAATCAAGAATAGGCCTCTCAGCATCCACATACTCAATTGCAATAAGTTTTTCGCAGATCTCTTTAGGAAGAACCCCAAGATATATATGATAATCCCTCATCGGAACGACAAGGTAACTGTCATACCGGTTCATGGCTTCAATTAATTCACGCCTAAACGTACCAGCATATTTTGATGGGCCCGCATGAAAAATTGGATCAGCGATAGCAATAATCTTTGGTTTTAAATGATCCAGAAGAGACAGATTACGAACCATACTATTGCAAGCAATCGTTACTCCGTCAGAGTAATCATAGTTTGATGCCTGAGATAGACTTGGTCCGGTGCCAAAAACATAGCCCTTGGAAGAACTACATTCCTCTAGAAGGCGGGAAAAAACGTAGTTAGATTTCTTTCTATAGACCGGCAAATCATTACCTAAAAATTCGGCGATCTTTAAGTAATACGAACCCGCAAAGCGGTCCTCATTGTGATTGATTCTAACTACTTTTTTACCCAGAAAAGGTTCATGTGATGCCGAAAACTCTCCAGACCAAATAAGGAAAATGTCTGTATCCTCATATAATTTCGATATATCACCTGACTGTTCTACATCGAAAAAAATAGCGGACGAGAATGCTTCTCCATAATCATTAAGTATAGGATCTAAAAACTTGGGAAGAGAAAGAACCGGCTGGGCATCGAGCTCATGCGGAATAGTCACCTGAATTTCGCCATCAAAAGGCCGCAGATACCAAACCATTCGGTAGAAGTGATCTGATAAAGCCTCTTGCTCTGTAAAATGAGGATAAAAAGTTATATTCATTTTAAGAAAGTTGAAATATGAAAAATACGGTGATCATTGCTAGGCATTATATTCAATCAGTCTCGGATAAATACCATTCATGATCAACCGTAACTATCCCCCATTTGTCTCTGGAGTCTTCTGACACTATTAAAATGGGATTAGCAGCTCTATAAAGACATTCCAGCCCATCATGTATTGCCAGATTAGAAATATATTCAGACGGATTTAACGCCACATGAGGTACCTTTAATGTAAAATTAATCTTTTCATTAGGAGAAAAGGAAATCCCTTCGCTTTGTCTTGGAGTTGAGAATCCTGTTATATAAGCCCCTTCTTCATTCCATAAAGGAACCCCCAAAATAAGGCTTTTAGGCTTATAGTGAAGAACAAAAGAAACCTCCATATACAAAGTCTGGCCAAAACCGATCTTTGAAATATGCTTGCCTTCTCCATTCGTCCAGTGATGTTTTACCTCGCTAATTACATTTGAATTGTGAAACTGCGGCTTCAATATTTCCAAACGCTTCGCTTCTTTGTTATCAGGCTCCGGAAACTTCATGTTTTCATAAATTGAAATGGCCTCATCAGGATCTCCTTCAAACACCATCTGTCCTTTATTCAAGACAATTGCTCTGTCACAGAATAGTTTTATATTAGCCATTGAGTGTGAAACAAGCACAATCGCGGCATGATTTCGCATTTCCCTTATTTTCGATAGACATTTTTGACGAAAGCGAAAATCTCCGACAGATAAAATTTCATCAATGAACAAGATATCGGGTTTAGTGGCCACCATAATAGAGAAGGCCAGTCGCATTAGCATTCCAGAACTATAAGTTGAAACCGGCGCATCGATAGCATCACCTAGCTCCGCAAATTCAATGACATCGTCAAAAGTATCAACTATCTCCTGTCTAGTTCGGCCTAGCATTGCTCCTCTCAAAAATATATTTCGGATCCCACTCGCAGATAGTTGGAATCCAGCGGTCAAATCGATCATAGCGGCCTGACGCCCTACAATTCTTATCTCGCCGGCATCCGGCAATAACTGGCCAGCTAGAACGCGCAAAAGCGTGGTCTTTCCCGCTCCATTAAGCCCAATTATTCCCAAAGCTTCACCTCGTCTTAAAGTGAAGCTCACATCTTTAAGGGGCCAAAACTCTCCTGATCTGAGAGTTTTAACTGGTCTCGGAGAAAGTCCAATAAGGCTGCGAAAGAAGTTCCCAGCGACTCTAGATTTAGAAGTCTTACTAATTCTGGAAAAAAGTTTTGACAGTTTCTCAACCTCTAAAATATTGTCCGTTTGGAGCCACATCACTCAATACCTCTGACCCTTTTTTCCATCACAAAAAATACACGAATAGCAATAATAAAAATTAGAAAACATCCCAAATAACTAGAAAGTAACGGCATTAGACTATCGAGACCTCCTAAAAAGGCAACTGATCTAGCTGCATCGATGTAGATGGCAAAAGGATTAAAGTCATTGATCACTCCAAGCACAGGAAGATTAGCTATAGGAAATATTACCCCGCTAATGAAAATACCGTATTGCAGGAGAATTGAAGTCACCCTAGACACATCGTTATAGACAAGATTCAGAATTCCCAAACACAACCCCATTCCGAAAAACCCAAATAAGGCTGGCGCAATTAATAACGGCAACAAAAATGCCTTCCAAGTCCAGATAGTATCCGTAAAGGCTACCAAGCAAACCACAAAGCATACTCTAACCAAAGTATCAAAGCTGAGCTGGGCAAAACTTGCCATAATAGAAGCACTTATTGGCAAGGACGTTTTCATCGCTTCTATATTGCGACTTTGTATTGTTTGAATTGGAATTTGGATACAACCCGTAAACAAAAACCAAAGCGTCACCCCAAAAGCAATAAAGGTTGCGCTATCCACACCATTAAAGTCTGGAAATACACGCAACCTGGATAACAATAAATAAACGGTTAATGGGATAATTGGTAGCACATAATTCCAAACTATACCCAGCCCTGTTCCGCTATACGCAGCCCTAAACCGAGTACCAAAAACAATCCGAATATGTCCCCTAAACTCCCAAATCTCCTTTCCGAACTCCATAAACGCTTTTATGAATCCGGCATTAGAACGGGAATATGGGCTAACTACCTGAATCCGGGAATCTTGATCCTTCGATACCATAGCCTAAAACTCCTCCAAAAACCCAAATAACCTTTCAATCGCCAAAAGACTAGTTCTCCGAACTGCGTCCTCAGTATTAGAAGAATTATGGGACCCAAATATACACTTCGGATGCAAACGCAAATAGGAACCTTCAGGCAGGGGCTCCCGCTCAAAAACGTCTAAAGCTGCAGAATAGACCTGTCCAGATTTTAATGATGCAACTAAAGCATTTTCATCAACTATGGGGCCTCTTGCTACATTGACCAAACGAACACCAGATTTCATAACGGCAAAAGCTTTCTCATTAAATAAGTGGTAACTGCTATCTGTAAGAGCACAGGTTATAACGCAAAAGTCACACTCTCCTAACCTATCGGGCCATTTCCCCAAACTTACTGACATTGAGGAGCTAAGTTCCTCTACAGCCGGGTCATAAACGATAACATTCATTCCCATAGCTACTAATCGATCTGCCGTATTCCTACCTATGTCTCCATAACCAATTACAGCAACCGTCTTCCCGGCCATCGAAATGCCTCTAGGTTTGGGCCACTCTCCCTTGCGGATTCCCTGGTCAATCTGGAAAGTCTCCCTTGCTAGAGCTATCAAATAACCTATTGCAATATCAGCCACCTCTTGACCGAACATATTTGGCGTGTTCGTTATTGGAATAGAAAGATTCCTACAAGCCTCAAAGTCCACGTTATCAACCCCGATACCCCACTTAACAGCAGCCTTAAGTTTTCCGGACTTTCCGGCCTCAAACACCTCCCTTGTCGCAGGGTCATCTCCTATAATCCAACCATCATGGTTTGGAACGAGTTGAATTAATTCTTCGATAGATAAAGTCTGGATGATTCGGGGAATAGTAACTACTCCGCCGTATTTCTTAATAGTAGCACCCAGCTCATCCATCATCCCTAGCATAGGCGGACATGTAACTAAGATTTTCATGAATCTCGATTCGACCTTTGAACATACTCAGCAGCCACAACAGCCAAGTCCCAGTCTTCTGGAGTATCAATATCAATCGACTCGAATCTTGGGCTCTCTATCAGCATGGGGCTTGCACCTATTCTTGCTTGCGTTCGGGAAAAACTATCCCTTGTAAATAAGTATAAATTGGAATTCTCCTCGTACCAGGGTTCCAAATCCTGAGTGCGAATTAGGTTAGTCGGATCGTGATTGACAGCAGTTCCATCCTCCCTATAAAAACGAGTTTGAATTCTATCTACGGTAAAAAGAGAATCTGCCCTGCCATCTCTAATTGCAGCAAGAAATGCCTCTATACTATTACGAATAGTTTCGGAACTTAGAAGCGGGTTAGTAGTATGGGTCATCAGATAAACATCCGCCTCTATAGCAGCTATATCATCAGCCAAGATGGTGTTCATTGATACAAGATCACCGCAAATTTCGGGAAGCCGATCCCGAACCATAATTCGGTCATTTTCCTGAAGACCATGAGTAGCAAGAATTTCCCGCGCATCAGTGTTAATAACTACTTTCGAAATCTCTTCCACTTCCAACAAAGCATCCAACACCCATCTGAAAAGAGGCTTGTCGAGAAACTGACGAAAATTCTTTCCCTTTACTCGTTCGCTATTTGCCTTCATTGGCAGAAGTGCGACTATCCTCTCTCCCATGATTCCTCCTCACATGATACGGATAGAAATATTCCTCCTTTTGCTCGAACGATAGTTTACGATGATCATGATTACCAACAAAGCTTCCCCAATACTGAGCCCATCTATAGCGCACTATCTCCAAAAGCTTAGCGAAGAAGACTTTATTCTGATATGCATGACGTAAATCAAATCTAATGCTTGAAAATACATAGCGAAACAAATCGTTAACCCGAATATGCACCTGAGGCATAATCTTTTGGAGCGCAATAGCCTCACGTTCAAACCGGCGCCTTATTTGGAACCAACTCTCGTCGTGATAATGATACACACACGATTCAGCCACGTAACCTATTTGCTCGTTAGCCTCCACTAGGCGCTTGGCCAACTCCATATCCTCACAACCGGTTAGCTCTTCATTAAAAAGATACTGCTCCCAAATACCTTTCTTAACGGCAGCATTCGCGTTATTGCAATAAAACCCTTCCTGCGGAACGTTGCTATTACTAGGATAATATTTTTCAAAAATTCTAGATTCGCTGTATCTAGTTTTTTCTCCCCCAATCTGCCTACCATAGGTATAAGCGACCCTATTTGCGATTAGAGGGTCACACAACCCTTGAAGCCAAGTTGATGTAGTAGGAACACAATGGCCACTAATAATCACCAAATAATCCCCAGAGGCTACGCTACAGCCTAAGTTAAGAGATTTACCAAAGGAAAAATCTTCTCTCGCAATATGAACGAGATTGCATCCGTAAGAACTTGCTATCTCTAAAGTCCTGTCTTCGGAGCCTGAATCAACCACAATGATCTCATAGCGTAAGGCTCCGCACTCCTGCCTTTTCAATGCTAGCAATAAATCTTCAAGGTGCTTCTCCTCATTCAGAGTACGTATGATAATACTGGCTAACATCTCTAAAATTTAATTACTTTGTTACTTAGTTGGAGTTCAAATGAAGGCTTTAATTCAGAAAAAATCGCACTAATTTCGTCTGGACTTACCGAATTGGCCTTGAACATATCCCAATGAACTGGAACAACAGACGAAACACCTATCTCCTCCGCCAATCCAAATGCATCACGAACAGACATATTACCTATGATGTTTCTACGTCCCCGATAATAATTATGTTCATTAACAGGCAAAAGTGCCAATGATATCGGTTTTAGATCGTGTAACCGCCTTAAAATCTCTTCCTCGATACTGGTATCACCAGCCAAATACAACCTTTTATTTTCCACTTCGATAACAAAACCCACAGCAGAAAGATTACCTTGGTCATCACGAGTTATTCTAGGATGGGCGGCTGGAACGGTCATCACCCTAATATTACCAACAAGCGTCTCCCATTTTTCCTGGGCTAGCATGCATCTCCTCTTATCTATTCCCCATCCGACAAGAGTATCTATAACCGGTTGAGGACCAAAAAAACGACACTCAGGAGACGCCTGCGCTAAATAAGGTAAGGTTTTTGGATCGCAATGATCAATATGCTCGTGTGAAATGAGCACAAAGTCTGCATCGTCAACATCTTCAGGTCTAATAGGAATTGGAATCATTCGCTCTAAATCTGCCGAATCAAGCTCTTGGACAGAATTAGAAAGATATGGATCCATGTATATTACCGTTTGGGAGAGGTCAATTCTGCATCCTGATTGCCCCAATAGTTTTATAGAATATTCCATCAGTTTGCTCTCCTGCTTCTCAGATCTCTTCGCAAAATGCCGTATATGTTGTCTTGATTCCATCTTCTAAGGTAATCGAGGAATGCCAGCCGAAGCGATCAAGCAAGCTACTATCCATAAGTTTCCTGGGCATACCATCGGGCATTGATTTATCAAATTGGATATCCCCTTTGTATCCTATTGTATCGGCGATAATAAAAGCTAAATCTCGTATAGTAATATCCTTACCGCTACCTACATTAATATGAGAGCACATAGGTTCAGTAGCCTCCTCATAAGCCTCTTTAGATAAATTCATAACAAAAACAGAAGCAGAAGCCATATCATCAACATGCAAAAACTCTCGTCTAGGAGAACCGGTGCCCCAGACCTTGATGCTCTCTTCTTTTTCAATCTCTGCCTCATGAATACGACTTATCAAAGCAGGAATAACATGACTATTCTTGGAACCATAGTTATCCCCAGGGCCATACAAATTCGTAGGCATCACCGCTCGATAGTCAATGCCATGACTACCCCCATACTGCCTGTTGAAACTCTCACATAACTTTATTCCTGCTATCTTAGCAATAGCATAAGGCTCATTGGTTGGCTCCAGAGGGCCAGTTAAAAGGTACTCCTCTCGGATCGGTTGAATTGATTCTCGTGGATAAATGCAACTTGAACCAAGAAAAAGTAACTTTTTTGTACCATATTTGAACGCAGAGCTGATGACGTTAGCTTCGATCATCAGATTTTCGTATATAAACTCTGCTGGATAACTATCATTAGCATAGATCCCACCCACCTTAGCCGCAGCTAAATAAACCTGATCTGGTCTTGTCTTCTTAAAAAAGCTATCAACTGCAGCTTGATCCGTAAGGTCAAGATCACCATGCTCTCTAGTTATAATATTTAACTCCCCAGAAGCCTTCAACGCACGAAAAATAGCTGAGCCCACCATGCCCGAATGCCCTGCAAGATAGATCTTAGTATTCCGTTTCACTCGTGATAATCCATAGGTTTATAGCCATGCTTCTTAATAAGCTCATCTCTTTCAGTAAGCAGAAAATCCGCCTTCACCATCTCCGATACCAGCTCTTCAAATGTAGTATTAGGCACCCATCCAAGTTTTGAGCGAGCGAGCGACGCATCGCCCAAAAGTGATTCAACTTCCGTTGGTCTAAAGTAGCGAGGATCGACTCTAACTATAGGTTCACCGTTCCACAGTCCAATCTCTTCCGTCTGCTCTCCTTTCCATTCGATCACCATATCCAGATTCTGGGCTGCAATATCAACAAAATCGCGGACGCTATGCTGACGACCAGTCGCAATAACAAAATCTTGCGGCTCGTCCTGTTGTAACATCAGCCATTGCATCTCAACGTAATCACGAGCATGCCCCCAGTCTCTTTTTGCGTCTAGATTCCCCAAATACAGGCAATCCTGAAGACCTAGTTTAATTCTAGATAACGCGCGTGTTATCTTGCGTGTAACGAACGTTTCACCCCTAACAGGAGACTCATGATTGAATAAAATCCCATTACATGCATAGATGCCATAGGCTTCTCTATAATTTACAGTTATCCAATATGCATATAACTTCGCAACCGCATAAGGGCTTCTCGGATAAAATAGAGTTTGTTCGTTCTGGGGAACTTCCTGTACTTTCCCATAAAGCTCCGAAGTGGATGCCTGATAAAACCTGGTAGTTTTCTCAAAACCGAGTATTCGTATTGCCTCCAAGACCCGGAGTGCCCCAAGAGCATCCGAATTTGCTGTGTACTCAGGTTCCTCAAAACTGACGGCAACATGGGACTGAGCTGCTAAATTGTATATCTCCTCGGGCTCAACCTGTTTAATAATCCTAAGCAAACTTGAGCTATCCGTCATGTCTCCATGATGCAGAATGAAGCGAGGGTCTGGATCATGAGGGTCCTGATATAAATGATCTATTCGATCCGTATTAAATAAAGAAGTACGCCGCTTTAGACCGTGAACCTCATAGCCTTTTTCCAAAAGTAGTTCTGCCAAATAGGACCCATCTTGCCCCGTCACTCCGGTAATTAATGCTTTTTTCATTTACACCACTTTATCTTTCTGAAATAACCACGCGCTCGAGCACATCTCCAACAGACTTCTCTTCGCCCTCCATCCTAGTTCACTTCCCGCTTTTTCTATAGAGGCGTAAGACTCTGCCACATCTCCAAAGCGTCGCTCAACCACTTTCCTCGGAATATCGCGACCAGTTGCTTCCTCAAATACTCGTACTAATTCGAGAACACTGTGCCCTTTTCCCGTCCCCAAATTAATAGCATGAAAGCCTTCTTTTTCTTCGAGAAATTTTAAACCCGCTGAATGACCTTCGGCTAGATCCATAACATGAACATAATCTCTGACGCCTGTTCCATCAGCGGTAGAATAATCGTTTCCGAATATGCGCAGATAAGGCAGACGTCCAGCGGCAACCTGAACCATATATGGCATTAAGTTATTTGGTGGGCCGAGAGGATCCTCACCAATTAAACCGCTATGGTGCGATCCAACAGGATTAAAATAACGCAAACAAATTACTCTCCAATCGGTGTTTGCGGCGACTACGTCCTGGAGTAATTCTTCTATATGGAGTTTAGTTCTCCCATATGGATTAACCGCAGATAAAGGGTGTCTCTCATCAATCGGTAAATATTTGGGATCACCGTAAACGGTAGCACTTGAGCTGAATACCAATATTCTAACTCCGGCTTCATGCATAGATCTCAAAAGTGTAATCGTTCCTAAAACATTATTATCAAAATAATCTAGAGGTTGTTCTACGGATTCAGCGACCGACTTTAATCCAGCGAAATGCATCACCGCTTCAATTTTATTACGTTTAAGCATCCTAAAAAGAAGCCTTCCATCACGAATATCACCTTTGACGAATTTTATTTTCCTATTCGCTAGATTTTTTAACTTTGATGCGACTGCAATGTTACTGTTGGACAAATTATCGTACAGGATTACTTTGTGTCCCTCATTAGACAGGGCAACGGCCGTGTGACTAGCCACATAACCAGTCCCGCCTGTTAAAAGGACATTCATTTATCCTCCAGAAACGCTTCACGTACATCTAATATAACTTGGTCATCAATTCCAATGCTTCTTAAATATTCGACCGGCCCACCCCACTCACGTTCAAGACCAATCAGAAAATCGACCATGGCGTTACTAGGAACTCCGACAGCGCTCTCCATTTCAGACTTCGTCATTCCGTCGGGAAGCCCTTCCGTAGCTTCTATATATTCAACTTGGCGCAATACATCTGCATTAGTTAGAAGATAATCCTCCTCTATTACGGTTTTATCCACACCAAGAACCGATAAAAGAAAGGCAGTGGCCACCCCTGTCCGATCCTTCCCCGCCGTACAATGGACTACAAAGGGATGTGCGATAGGGTCGGACAGAATCTGAAATATCTCTAACCAACTATCCGCGCCAAATGACAGGTAAGCCAAATATCGCTCTCCCGAAATACCAGTATCTCCCACCAAACGAGTAAGACGATCCCTTCCTCCCTCGGGAATTATTGGGATATTGACATAATTAGCCCCTAGCTCACTAAGAGGGCCTTTCCCATCAGCCTCTATTTCCCCGGGCATACGTAAATCAATTTGCGTCGAAATACTAAGTGACTTAATAACGTTTCGATCCACTGCTGACATTCTGTCTTGTCTGCCAGCACGGAAATAACGCCCCCAACGAATTTTTCGTCCATCGGAACCTTGATATCCGCCAATATCACGAAAATTGAAACAACCTTCAAAGGCGTAATGGCGCACAGATAAATCAATCGTATCTATCATCGAGTCATCCAAACTATGTTAAGTTACATGCCGATCATTTAAGACCGAATCGCTTATCTAAACCAAGTACTCTAACCGCATTTTCACGAAGAAATTTTGGCCATACATCTTCTCCAAATGGTACATCTGGTAATTCAGAAAAAATGCGATCTAGCGTTAGCCCTATGGGAAAATATCCTGCATAAATCACCTTGTCTGCGCCCCTTTTGTTCGCAAAATCAATAATAGTTCTAGGATAGTGTTTAGGTGCAAAGGCGCTAGTCGAATAGAACAAATTTGGCCACTTAAGTAATAACTTGGCCGCTAGCTCAGTCCATGGATCACCACCGTGTCTCATTATGATTTTAAGGTCTGGAAAAAACCAGCACACCTCATCAAGAAGCTCAACATGTTGGGCCATCATAGGTACTCGAGGTCCTGGCACTCCCGTGGTCAGAAAGATTGGGACTCCCAACTCAGAACATTTCGCGTATATCGGATACATTTTCTTATCATTTATGGGTACTTGCGGATTGACGAATGCTGGAAAAACGCTTGCGGCAATTACTTCTCCAGACTGAACCCTTGTTTCCAGTAGTCGAACCGCATCCATGCCTCGATTGGGATCCAATTGGACTGTTCCAACAAATCGGTTTGGATACTTTCCTATTGTTCTAGATCCCACGCCCTCCGGGTCAGTTGCATCAATGACACCCATATCGACACCGTGCTTATCCATTTCTCCTAATACAAACTGAGCCCCTTCCTCTCCTTTTTCCGACTTGGGCACTTCTTTAAAAAGATAATCAGCTGGATGCCCCTTTTTCGTATCTTTTTTGTGTGCACCCTGCATCATTCCATCAAGAAACGAGTAGCCTGATCCGGTCATCTCTGCAGGAACCGACATTAGGGTGTCAATTACACCGACGTTTGCAAAATTTGGCACAGCCAACTCCTTCTAATTTAAAGCTAATTAAATCGTGCTTTATAAAGTCCCAATCCCCCAACGAATTCCGCGGCGCAATAGCTCGTAGTAAATTGGCGAATTCCACGACCCTCTTACCACCGGCGCAATATCTACCATGGGTTTCATATCATGCTTCCCACTGCAATGCCCCAAGGACAGATACAAAACCTCTCCGGAACCCCAGGGATGCAAATACATCTGTGGATGGGAATCTCTATCCGTTCCATAATCCGATCTCACATAACCTGAAGATAACTCGCTGTACGACGCTTCTAACAAAACCATTTGGTCACCCAAACGCTCACAGTAATAAGGTTCTTCATCCTCTACTTCAAAATCATTTATATCAGCAGTAAGCGGATGCTGTGCATCAGTTACTTTTATGGAAATGCGCTGGTTAGCTGGATGAGCAATAAAGCGACTGCCTAAAAGCTCCATGAACAAAGGCGCTACATTAGGTGTATCAACTCGCCCATCTTCTGCAAATTCAAGCAATGCATTAGTCGCATGCAAAGCAAACCAACGCCCACCGGAATCTAAAAACTTCTTAAGTCCCTCCTGTTCCTCAGGCGTAGGCCTGAGATCGCAAGTGTACGTAATGAGTAAACTTGATTCTGAAATAGCCTCGAGGTTACTAAAGCTATCTGCCACCCTAGTATTAATATTATCATTTTCCGCCAGAAGCTTTAATAACTCCAATCTGGCAAAGTTTGTATCATGATATTTAGCATTAACTACCAGAAATACGTCAATCTTCTCGTCTGATGCCATTCATCCTCCCAATAATCTCGTCTCAAGAGAACAGGATAATCACATTACCCAATCAAAACTAGGCGATGATTACTAAACTTTTATCTTTTTTGGTGTAAAGCGCATAGATTTAGACTGATCTGGTTGTTAAGGTCTTTTTTTTTTCGAATTCAACCGTGACACCAAAAATTCAAAACAGTATTTTAGTGATTGTCTCCTTATTATTCGCTCTGTATACCGGAGAAATAATACTAAGCTTCACTCCCAAACAACCAATTTCAGAAGAACGAGCGCAGAAAGCCCAGCAAGCGGGAATAGAATTTGATAGCCGAACTAAATTCGAAGTGGTGGAAGATCTTAGGGCCAAAGGGTTAAATGCCTTTCCTGGAATTCATTTGTGGCTCGTTACTAAAACCTTGGGGCCCGATGCCGCGCTATACCCATTATCTGGAGCAGCTAATCAACTAACCGTTTTTGGTAATGAATCTGGAAAATACATCACATATGTTAGCGACCAATATGGGTTCAATAATCCGGCTATTCGTTGGCAGAACCCTCCAACTATAGCGCTTGTGGGCGACAGCTTTGCGCAAGGGGCCTACGTGCCAAATGAGAATAATATCGCAGGCATACTAAACAAAAATAAGCTCCCGACTCTTAATCTAGGGATCGTAGGAGCAGGACCTCTAATTCAGCTAGGGATCATCAAGGAATATCTAACAGCACTAAAACCTGAGATCACATTATGGTTTTTCTTCGAAGGTAACGACTTGCTCGATCTTCAGAGGGAAAGTCCGTTTGCGATACTTAAGAAGTATCTCCGTCCAGATTTTAGGCAAGACCTGCCCTCGAGACAGCAAGAGCTAAATCGATTCCAGGCTAATTACTTGGAAAAGCAATTGGATCTAGAACGCGAATATCATCAAGGAATGCTAGCACGTCAAAAGAGAAAGGTTTCAATCGCAACAACGAAGCAAAACTCCTACAAATCTGCGCCTTCGATACTTTCACTCCGGTATATTCGGCATTTAGTCTCTGATGTTCTTCAGTCCACCAAGACCGATAGAAAACTTAAACATTACGACATACCGCTATTTAAAGAAATTCTCTCAACGGCAAAGGAAACAACAGAAAAGTGGGGAGGCAAATTTTATTTCGTCTACTTGCCCGCCTGGGAACGCTATGGGCTAAAAGACAAACCGGACCTTTTACATTACCGAAAGCAGGTACTCGATACAGCTTATTCCCTAAATCTACCCTGCATCGACATTCACAACCGCTTTAAGCAATTAAAAGATCCGACAGAAATGTTTCCGTTTCAACTGACGGGACATTACACAATAGAAGGCTACCAAATAGTCTCGGAAACGATAATGAATTTTCTGTCAGACTTCGAAAAAAGAGACAAGGAAAGCATTCCTTATTCCTGCTATTGAAACAGCAATCATCTAAAATAACGTATATATGAATGGTGCTACAACCGACCCTTCTGCCAGAACAATCAAAGTACCTAAGATAAGCATCACAAGCAAAATCGGAGCAAGCCAAAATTTCTTTCTAGCTCGCATAAACCCCCACAAATCCCTAAGCAGCTCAAACATCTAGAAAGGATTCTCCATGTTACTGTTTGTTGGTTTTGGCAACACTCGATAGGTCGCTTTAGAACGTAATTTTCGAAGGCCCAGAACATCCCTAAAGGGACGCATCAACAGGCCCATAGGCATAAATAGAACATAAAATATTACTGACAGGATGATAGGCGTTGTAATCTTGCTCATTACCATGCCAATTCTTATCCAGCCTTTATATACAGGAAATAAACCTTTTGGCCAAAGCAAAGCTATACCTATGCAAATCCCGGAAAACGCCCACGGCCAACGAGGGCTAACCCCTCCAGCGATCCATGGAACAAAGAAAATAAATATTATGGGTACGAGAAGGGCTAGCATCAGGCCAAATGCTCTTAGCTTTTTTATATCAAATGCTATTTTTAACAACACCGTCTATCCTTTTTAAATACGGAAAACTAAACAATTGGCTCCAAACCTGTCTCTTTAAGTTGCTTCTCTTTATATAGAACAAAATTTCCAATCACCAAAGCATCCATCTCGGTCATCATGAAGCAACGATAAGCATCCTCTGGCGTACATACAATAGGTTCTCCTCGTACGTTAAAAGACGTGTTAACAAGCACAGGGCATCCCGTCAATGACTGAAAAGCTTTTAATAACTGATAATACCTGGGATTAATATCATAGCTAACCGACTGCACTCTCGAACTAAAATCAACGTGAGTAATTGCCGGAAGCGAGGATCGATTCAATTTAAGCTGATCCAGTCCTTTTAACTCAAGTTGACTACCAGAAATATCGTTTCTATGTTCTTTTTTAATTTTTGCCACAGTTAACATATATGGACTGTCATTGTTCCCTTCAAAAAAACTTGAAAATTCTTCTCGAATAATAGAGGGCGCAAACGGACGGAAAGACTCTCGATATTTAATCTTTAAATTCAACGTAGATTGCATATTGCTATCTCTAGGATCACCAAGAATTGAACGATTGCCCAAAGCTCTAGGTCCGAACTCCATCTGATCTTGAAACCAACCTACCACTTTTCCAATATTCAAACACTGCGCGACTTCTGAAAAAAGATCTTCATCTACAAGCTCGGCGTAGGTCGCAGAAACGGAATCCAAGTATTTCCTAATTTCTAATGCCTCATATTTTGGCCCTAAAAGCGCACCGTTCATGCTGTCAGGTCTTGTGGGGATTCTCGGTCGATCTAAATATTGATGCCAGATACTTAGCGCGCAGCCTAAGGCCCCACCTGCATCCCCCGCAGCCGGTTGAATCCAAATTTTTTCGAACGGTCCTTCATCAGCTAACCGGCCATTAGCAACACAATTTAGAGCGACGCCACCTTCTAAGCAAAGATGTTTTCGGCCTAATTCACGAAATAAAGTATTGCCTAGTCTGAGAACAACTTCTTCAACCACGCTTTGTACAGATGCAGCCAAATCCATTTCTCTTTGCGTTAGAGGCCCATCAGGATTTCGAGGAGGACCGCCAAATAGGTTAGAAAATCGATCGTTGGTCATCGTCAGTCCTGCAGCAAAATTGAAATAATCCATATTCAAATGAAAGGTTCCATCAGGCTGCAGGTCAATCAAATTATCATAGATGACTCGAACAAACTTGGGACTGCCGTATGGTGCTAGCCCCATTAACTTATATTCCCCCGAATTAACCTTAAATCCAGAAAAATAAGTGAAGGCCGAATACAACATCCCAATAGAGTGCGGAAATTCAATAGTCCAATTCAAATCAAGTTTATTCCCTTGACCCGACCAAATACTAGTGGTTGCCCACTCACCTACCCCATCCAAGCACAATACCGTGGCGCTTTCGAAGGGGCTGGGAAAAAATGCTGAAGCAGCATGGGACTGGTGGTGTTCGCTAAAAAGCAAATTCTTGAAGTCCTTCTTGGTCAAACCAGAGATTCCAGCCAACTCTCGACGCAAAAGGTCCTTAATAAAAAGCTTTTGTTTTAACCAAATTGGGATAGCCGAACGAAAAGAAGAAAATCCCTTAGGGGCATAGGCAAGATAGGTCTCCAGTAGTCTATCAAACTTTAGCAAAGGCTTCTCATAGAAGCCAATATGTTGCACCTCACTGAGCCCTATCCCTGCTTTACTTAAACAAAACTCGATCGAGTTAGCCGGGAAAGAAGCATCATGCTTTATTCTAGTGAACCGCTCTTCTTGAGCGGCTGCAATGATTTGCCCATCCTGCACCAAAGCGGCAGCGCTATCATGGTAATAACCGGATATACCTAAAACGTACATCACCCACGGCCTTGTATATAGCCTAACGTCATATTTCGAGATCCCTAAAACTTAACTGATATCTTAAGCGAGCTTACCCTCCCTTACACCCTTCAATTTGCAATTAAGTTCGTTTCCATGAGTTAATAAGTTTCCATGCGGATTATTTAACTCTAATGGCAGAATACCAATTACCGTCAGACGAAATAGAGCAACCATTAACGACTAAAGGTACTCCCTCGAGTCTACCAAAAGATAATCAGGTTTTTGTTGGTGGACTAGCTATGGTCACAGCTCTCCCAATTGGTTTTGTACTCCTATTCGACCAAGGAAGCAGTCGACCTGTGGATAACGTCTTCAGTCTTCTTCTTATCATGTCTACTATGCACGTTGCCTTAACCGGATTTTTTTTCGCGGATCGTGAGTACCGCACTTTTATGGGGAAAAACCGAACTTACTTTTTTGGTCTTCCGCTCGTTCTGATTGCAGCGTGCGGAACCGTCACTCATTTTCTCGGCACCATTGGTGAAGCTCATATCTTTATCTTTTACCACGCCTGGTTGCTTTGGCACTATGGCCGTCAAAACATCGGTGTACTCTCCTTTGTTTCAAATATTTCAAACGGGCTAAAAGTAACCGCGACAGAACGACACATATTGAATGGAGCAGCGCTCGGTGGCCTTTTAGGCGCCTACGGAGTTGTCAGTCAATTTGAGCGAACAATTTTCGCTCCCTATGAGCTCAATATTGTTCAACTAGGAACCGTTATCTATAGCCTTTCAGTCTGCGGAGGAGTCGCTAACTTTATCTGGCTAACTGCAAAACGGCAGCCTATATCACGGCGCCTATTCTCATTAATGCTGCCTTTATTTTTCGCTCCAACCTTCTTCTTTGATGACTATCTAAGAGCAACAATGAGTTACGCCATTGCCCATGCTTGCCATTATTTTCTTTTCATGTACTACCTAGCCTCTGGTGATCAAAAAAACGGGAGAACCAGCGTCTTAGTTTTGGTAGCAGTAGCCATACTGGGGTGGGTTCTAATCTGGTTGACTCGAGAGTCGGCTTTATGGGGTCAGTTAAGCGGTTTCATGCCAGGTGTTGCTTTAGCTTTGATTATGTGGCATTTCATCATAGACGCTGGAGTATGGAAACTTCGAGACCCTTGGCAAAGAAATCAGATACGAAAACGGTTTACTTTCCTCACCTAAATAGTTGTTTTATATATTAATAATAGGAAAAAGTATGGACGATTCAAAGCCCAAACCCGAAGTTAGAACGGATAGTTTAGAGGACACCGATGATGACGAGTCCATGCGTCAATTGTGGTGGACGCTTGGTTCACTAGCCATAGGGCTTACTCTCATAGCCATATACTATAGCTAAACCATACCACTAACGGTCCATTTTAATCCTAACGCTAAAAAACACAGAGAACCTATTCCAAAGAAAAGGAGCTCGCTTTAAAATATCTTGCAGCTTTATTTTTAAGAATTCTTAAGCTTTCAAAAAAAAGGGGGAAGAAATGCATAAAGTAGTATTAATCTTAGTTGGATTACTGCACCTCAGTATAGGGCACACCAATCAGGCTTCCGGCGGCGCTGCGCTAGTGATTAGCGGAGATGCCTCAGAAACACGTGTTCTCACGGTAACCGGTAAGGGTTTTGCTAAGCGACTAG
>MDTE01065108.1_pt1 | contig 97570 bp, 116 predicted proteins | sample 811231 | NCBI WGS metagenome assembly MDTE01 (sample SAMN05326651, study PRJNA326480) | marine metagenome | isolation source: seawater | place: Indian Ocean: Red Sea | collected 2010 | reverse complement strand
GATATGGCAGAGTGGACAAATGCATCAGACTGTAAATCTGACGGCGCAAGCCTACGGTGGTTCGAATCCATCTATCCCCAAAATTAACGCGGGAGTAGCTCAGTTGGCTTAGAGCATCTGCCTTCCAAGCAGAGGGTCGCGGGTTCGAGTCCCGTTTCCCGCTTAATGCCCAGGTAGCTCAGTGGTAGAGCACATCCTTGGTAAGGATGAGGTCGGCGGTTCAATCCCGCTCTTGGGCTGGGATTAGATTTTTAGTAACTTTTGTTGTTACTTATAAAGTTGAGAGGTAAATTTATAGTTATGGGAGATAATATAGTTGTTGTAGCGCTTGAATGTCAAGGATGTGATGGAAAGAATAGATATCATATCAGAAAAAATAAGAAAGTTCAGCGTGATAAATTAGAAATTAAAAAATATTGCAAATTATGCAATAAGCATTTAATTCATAAGGAGACTAAATAGGGGTGTAGCTCAGTTGGTAGAGCGACGGTCTCCAAAACCGTAGGTCGGGAGTTCGAGACTCTCCACCCCTGTTAGGAGATTTTTTAATATGTTGATTAAGTTTTTTAATGATATTAAAAGTGAATTAGGAAAGATTTCTTGGATAGACAAATCTGAGAATATTAAGTCTACAGCTGGTGTTGTTGTTGTAACAATTATATTGGGTGTAATCTTACTTCTAATTGATCTATTATTTTCTAAGATAACAGAATTATTTTTAGGTGGTTTTTAATAATGTCAGAAAAATGGTATGTGGTTCATGTTAGTACAAGCTTTGAAGATACAGTAAGAAGATATATATATGAACAAATGAAATTAGATAAGTGTGACGGAATGATAGCAGATGTCTTGGTTCCAACTGAAACAATTGAAGAGCAGTTGAAAGGTGGAAAAAAGAAAACCACAGAAAAGAAATTTTTTCCTGGCTACCTATTAGTTAAAACTGATTTGAATGATGAGTCATGGCACTTCTTAAGGAATATTCCAAAAGTAATTGGGTTTGTTGGAGGTAAAATTAAGGATGGTAAATTAGATCCAGATTCAGTTCCAACAGTTGAACAATCGGAAATTGATAAAATGAGAAATAAAATAGAAGAGGGTACTCTAAAACCTACTCCTAAAATAATGTTTGAAAAAGGAGAGTCTGTAAAAGTAATTGAGGGACCATTTGAGAGCTTTACAGGAATAGTTGAAGAAGTAAAAGTTGAAAAAGGTAAAATACAAGTTATAGTTGAAATCTTTGGTAGAGCAACACCAATTGATTTAGATTTTAATCAAGTGGAGAAAATTTAGTGAAAAAAATCGCTGGCAGTTTGAAATTATTATGTGAAGCAGGGAAGGCTTCTCCAGCACCTCCTATAGGTCCAGCTTTAGGGCAAAAAGGTGTAAATATTATGGAATTTTGTAAGGCTTTTAATGCTGAAACACAAAATCAAGAAGGTACTTTACCAGTTGTTGTCACAGTTTATGAAGATAGATCCTTTAGTTTTCAAGTTAAAACTCCGCCTGTCTCTTATTTAATTAAAAAAGCTGCTAATGTAAAAAAAGGTTCTAGCACTACACCAATTGTTAAAGTGGGTAAAATATCAAAATCTCAGATTGAGGATATTGCGAAAACAAAGATGGTAGATTTAAATGCAAATGATGTTTCCGCAGCAATGAAAATTGTTGAAGGAACTGCAAAAAGTATGGGAGTAGAGGTTGATAACTAATGGGAAAATATCAGCAAAAAAGAGAGTCAATTAATGATATGATTGATAAAAATAAACTTTATAGCATCAAGGATGCCGTTGAGATTTTAAAGAAAATAGATTCCTCAAAGTTTGATGAAACTATTGATGTTTCTGTACAACTTGGAATAGATCCTAAAAAGTCAGATGAGCAAATAAAATATGCAGTTGTCCCTCCACATTCATTAGGTAAAACTGTAAAAGTTGTAGCTATCTGTAATGGTGATTACATTTCTAAAGCAACTAACGCAGGCGCGGATTTTGTTGGTGGTGAAGAAATTATTGAAAAAATTATGAACGAAAATTGGGTTGATTTCGATGTAGTTATAGCTATACCCGAACTTATGCCCAAGGTTGGTAAATTGGGTAAAGTCCTTGGACCCAAAGGCATAATGCCAAGCCCAAAGATGGGAACTGTTACAAAAGATATAGAAAAAGCTGTAAAAGAGTCAAAGCAAGGAAGAATTGAGATTAAAAATGATAAATTAGCATTAGCTAATTTCCCTGCGGCAAAAAAATCATTTGAGATAAATAAAATTCTTGATAATATTTATTTTTTAATGGATTCATTGATCTCATCAAAGCCTTCGTCTTCCAAAGGAATTTTTATGAAAAAACTTTCTATATCTTCCACAATGGGGCCAGGAATTAAAATAGATGTCTCATCTCTTAAAGATGAAATTAAAAATGGAGTAACCGCATAATGTTAAGAAAAGAACAAAAGGAAGTTATAGTTCAAAATTATTCTGGCGCTTTTACATCTACACCTTCTTTTCTCTTGATTAACTATTCAGGTGCTAAAGTTTCAGAGTTTGAGAGCTTAAGAAAGGCTTTTAATAAGTTAGATACTAAAATATCGGTGGTTAAAAATTCTTTATTGCAAAAAGCTACCAAAGATACTGATTTTGAAGAACATTTTGCTCAACTAAAAGGTGAAACAGCCGTTGCTCTATTAAATGATAATTATGTTGAAGCCGCTAAATCATTCATGGATATTAAGAAAGAAAGTCCAGTATTTGATATTAAATTTGGATATATTGATGGAAATATAATCACTATTCAGCAACTAGAGTCAATCTCTAAGCTACCATCAAGAGAAGTTTTAATTGGTCAATTTCTTTCGGTATTAAATCAGCCAATAATTAAGTTTCTTTATGCTGCTAAGTCTATACCTTCAAGTTTGGTAAATGTTTTAAATAACTTGAAAGATAAAAAATAACCATATATAATACGAGTTCAATATTCGGAGGATAAAATGCCTGAAGTATCAAGAGAAGACGTTATCAGTTATCTAGAAAATGCAAATTTATTAGAGATTTCTGAGTTAGTTAAGGACATTGAAGAAAAATTCGGTGTTCAAGCTGCTGCACCTGTTGCAGTTGCGGCTGCACCAGCTGGAGGCGCCGCACCAGCGGAAGCAGGCGGTGAAGAAAAAACAGAGTTTGACATTACATTAAGTGATGCCGGCGGTGAAAAAATAAAAGTTATTAAAATTGTTAGAGAAGTCACAGCACTTGGACTTAAAGAAGCTAAAGAGCTTGTTGAGTCTGCACCTAAGCCCCTTAAACAAGGTGTGAAGAAAGAAGAAGCAGACGAAATTAAAAAGAAATTAGAAGAAGTCGGCGCAAAAGTCGAAGTAGCATAGTTCTTTTTAATCATTTATAAGTCCAAGAGGTGAATTTTTGCAAAAAGAAAACGTTCTTTTAACTAAACGTAGAAAAAGTTTTAGAGATAATATTAAATCGGTAACTGAGATTCCAGATCTTCTCAGTGTTCAGAAAGAATCATTTAATTTACTTGTTCAATCTGATATTGAGCCCGATAAAAGAGAAAACATAGGCTTAGAAAAAGTCTTTAGAGCATCTTTTCCTATTGAAGATTATCAGGGTAGAGCATCCCTGAGTTATGTTTCATATAGGGTTGAAGACCCTAAATACAGCATTTCTGAGTGTAAATTAAAAGGCTATAACTATCAATCAGCTATTTATGTAAAGTTTGACCTCTGTACTTGGGAATACGATTTAGATGAAAATGAGAATCCTATATTAGAAACTAAACGTGTTAAAGATATAAAGCAGCAAGAGGTATTTTTTGGAGAAATTCCTATTATGACTCCTAATGGTGCATTTATTATCAATGGAACTGAGCGAGTAATTGTTAATCAGCTTCACAGATCACCTGGTGTTTTTTTTGATGCTCAAAGAAGTTCCAAAGATTTATCTTCAACTGGAAAAACTAGTTTTACCGCAAGAATAGTTCCACAAGATGGAAGATGGCTAGATTTTGAATTCGATTCTAAAGATATTTTATTTGTAAGAATAGATAGAAAGAAGAAATTTCATTCAACTCTTTTGATGCTTGCCCTTGGTAAAGAGATTGATTCTATTTTAAAAAGTTTTTATCAACTAGAGAAAATCACTTACAATGGCAAGGGTTTTACCAAAGATATAAATTTTGATTTGCTTCCATATCAGAGAGCCACATATGATATTAAAGATTCAAAAGGTAATATTATTATCCGAGAAAATAGAAGATTTAATACAAGAATAATTGAGAAGATTCAAGAATTAGGTATGACATCGCTTGAAGTTCCAGAGGATGAACTTATAGGTTCATACTTAGTAAAAAGAATAGATGGAACATATGACAAAGATGATTCAATTGATTCAAGAATTACTGAAGAAATTACCGAAGAAACTGTAGAATATATCAAAGATAATAACTATAATAATTTTGAAATTTATTTTGTTGATAACAATTTCTTTTCTAGCTCTCTAGTCTTAACAATCAATGAAATGATATTAAAAACTAAAGTTTTGACTAAAGATCAAGCTGTATCAGAAATTTATAAAAAGTTTAGACCAACTGATCCACCAACTCCTAAGGTAGCAACGACTTTTTTTGAGAATATGTTTTTTAGTGAAGATACTTATAGACTCTCAAAAGTTGGCAGGATGAAAATTAATTACAAATTGAATCATGGTGTTCCGAATTCAAAATTATGTCTCGACCCTCGTGATATTTTAGAATCATTTAAATATTTATTGCTTCTTAAATCAGGTAGAGGTGAGGTTGATGATATTGATCATTTAGGAAATAGAAGAGTAAGAACCGTTGGCGAATTAATAGAGGATAGATTTTTTGTTGGTTTAGAAAGATTATCAAAAAGCATTAAAGAAAAATTAATGTATAACGTGGTTGATGAAATGTTTCCATCAGACATTGTTATTCCTAAAAGTGTTACTTCTGTTGTTAAAGAATTTTTTGCAACTGGACAATTATCTCAATTCATGGATCAAACTAATCCTTTATCAGAAATTACTCATAAAAGACGATTGAGTGCTCTTGGCCCAGGAGGTTTGACCAGGGAAAGGGCCGGTTTTGAAGTTAGAGATGTCCATTCCTCACACTATGGAAGGATATGCCCAATAGAAACACCAGAGGGACCAAATATTGGTTTAATTTCAAGTTTGAGTACATATTCAAAAATAAATGAGCATGGTTTCATATTAACCCCTTATAGAGAAGTCAATGATTCTAAGGTTACAAATAAAATTAAATATCTAAATGCCTTGGAAGAAGAAGATTATATTATTGCACAAGCAAATGCTGAGATCGATGATAATAATATATTTGTTAATGATACTGTAGATGCAAGAAATGCTGGGGAATTTGAAGTGGTATCTAAAGAAAATGTCCAGTTGATGGATGTTTCACCTGCCCAACTTGTTTCTGTATCATCATCACTAATACCTTTCTTAGAACACGATGATGCAAATAGGGCTTTGATGGGATCAAATATGCAAAGGCAAGCTGTTCCACTTCTTAAGTCTTCCGCACCACTTGTTGGAACTGGTTTTGAAAAAAATATTTCTAGAGATTCTGGTGTTAACATTATTGCAAAGAATAATGGAATTGTTGATTATGTTGATTCTTCTAAAATAGTTATTAAAAAAGACGATACTTCATCTGATGAAATGTCGGATATATATGATTTAATTAAATTTCAACGTTCAAATCAAAATACATGTTGGAATCAAAAACCAATTGTTAAAAAAGGCCAAAAAGTCCTAAAAGGTGATATTATAGCCGATGGACCATCTACCGAATATGGAGAACTTGCATTAGGTAAAAATGTTTTAATAGCTTTCATGGCATGGGGAGGCTATAACTTTGAAGATGCAATTTTAATCAGCGAGAGACTTTCAAAAGAAGATACTTTTACCTCCCTTCACATTGAAGAATTTGAATGTATTTCAAGAGAGACAAAGCTTGGTAAAGAAGAAATAACCAGAGATATTCCAAACGTTAATGAAGATAATTTAACTTATTTAGACAAAGACGGAGTAATTCAAATTGGCGCAGAAGTTAAACCTAACGATATCTTAGTTGGAAAAATTTCACCTAAAGGAGAAACTCAGTTATCTCCTGAAGAGAGACTTCTTAGAGCTATCTTTGGTGATAAAGCTGGTGATGTTAAAGATACCTCATTAAGAGTTCCTCCGGGTGTTAATGGAATTGTCCTCGATGTTAAAACATTAGTTTCTAGATTAGGCGATAAACAAGATCAATCAAGATCTGGATCACCAGAAGTTTTAGAGTTAAAACTAGAATTACAGAAAGAGCAAGATTATATTATTAATGAGGCAAGATCAAAACTTAAAAATATTTTTGTAGGAAAAGTTTCAAACAATGACGTAAGATCAAGTCGTAAGATTGTTTTAAAGAAGACCAAAGAGATTACTGAAGAGGCTTTTATGATGGTTCCTTATGAGAAAATTATTAGCATCGAGTTTGATCAGCGTGATTCAAATTTAAATGAAATAGAATCAATCTTAAAAATATGTAATGAAAAAATTGAAAGCGTCTCAGATAGAATAAATACTGAAATAGAGAAATTGTCACAACCAGATGATTTACAACCTGGTGTTTTAAAAGTAATTAAAGTTTATGTTGCTGTTAAAAGAAAACATCAAGTTGGTGATAAAATGGCTGGAAGGCATGGAAATAAGGGTGTTGTTTCAAGGGTTCTACCAGTTGAAGATATGCCTTATCTTCCAGATGGTACACCAGTTGATATGGTGCTTAATCCTTTAGGTGTTCCTTCACGAATGAATGTAGGACAGATTCTAGAGACTCATCTAGGATTAGCTGCTAAAGCCTTAGGCAGTCAAATTGACTTAGAGCTAAAAAATAAATTTCCTAGTACGGAAAAACTTAGAGAAATTATAGGTAATTTCTATAAGAATGATCTTGATTACATTAATGAGATAAAAAAACTAAAGGAAGAAGATTTTCTGGATTTGGCAAAAAGATTGTCTGATGGTGTTCCTGTTGAGACACCAATATTTGAAGGTGTTAAAGAGTCTGATATAAGAGCTTTATTAGCCGAAAATCATTTTCCTGAAGATGGAAAACTAACACTTTTTAATGGACAGACCGGTGAAGCATTTGATCAGCGAGTAACCGTTGGAATAATGTATATGATTAAGCTTCATCACTTGGTTGAAGAAAAAATTCATGCAAGAGCAATTGGTCCATACTCTTTAGTTACCCAGCAGCCGCTTGGAGGAAAGTCCCATTTTGGTGGACAAAGACTAGGAGAAATGGAAGTCTGGGCCTTAGAAGCTTATGGAGCAGCAAATACTTTGCAAGAGTTTCTAACTGTTAAATCTGATGATGTAATTGGTAGAACTAGATTATTTGACTCTATAGTTAAAAATAAATTAAAGTTTGAACCTGGAATTCCTGAATCTTTCAATGTTCTAACCAATGAATTAAAATCATTGGGTCTTAATATTGAAATGATGGATAAAAGTGAGGAAGTAGAAGTTGAAAATTAAACTTTTGGAGGTTTCTTCATGCTAGACATGGGAGTACTTTTTGATAAACCTAAAAATCCTTCTGATTTTAAATCTATTAAAATCAGTATTGCTTCTCCTGAGGAGATTAAAGAATGGTCATATGGTGAAATCAAAAAGCCAGAAACTATTAATTATAGAACCTTTAAACCTGAAAAATATGGTTTATTTTGTGCCAAGATTTTTGGTCCTGTTAAAGATTTTGAATGTCTTTGCGGTAAATATAAAAGACTTAAGCATAGAAATCATACTTGTGAGAAATGTGGTGTTGAAGTTATTTCCAGCAAAGTCAGAAGATTTAGAATGGGTCATATTGAACTATGCTCACCTGTAGCACATATATGGTTTTTAAAAAGTGTCCCAAGTAGAATTGGTTCTTTATTAGATATGACACTCAAAGATTTAGAGAAAGTTTTATATTTTGAATCTTATGTTATTACAGATCCGGGAGATACTGGTTTAAAAATTGGACAAGTTATATCTGAAGATGCTTATAGAAAATTAATTGATGATAATTTCTTTCTATTGGTAGGTATGGGTGCTGAAACAATCAGAACTATGTTACAAGAAATAGATTTAGAAAGCTTATCAGTTGAACTAAAGCAAGATTTAAGATCTACTAGTTCGCCACTCAAAAAGGTCAAGCTTTCAAAAAGATTAAGAATAGTTGAAGCTTTTAGAAATTCTGGAAATAAGCCAGAATGGATGATACTTAAAAGATTACCTGTATTACCTCCAGACTTAAGACCACTAGTTCCATTGGATGGTGGTAGATTCGCTACTTCAGATTTAAATGATCTTTATCGAAGAGTTATAAATAGAAACAATAGATTGAAAAAATTAATGGAACTTGGTGCCCCAGATATAATCATAAGAAATGAAAAAAGAATGCTTCAGGAATCAGTTGATGCCCTTTTCGAGAATGGAAGACGTGGTAGACCAGTTTTAGGACATAACCATAGGCCATTAAAAAGCTTAAGTGATATTATTAAAGGTAAGCAAGGTAGATTTAGACAAAATCTCCTAGGTAAAAGAGTAGATTATTCGGGTAGATCTGTAATTGTTGTTGGCCCACAATTAAAACTACATCAATGTGGATTACCAAAAAAAATGGCCTTAGAACTTTTCAGACCATTTATTTATCAAAAACTAGAATTATGGGGTCATGCGGCAACAATTAAAATTGCTAAAAATTTAGTTGAACAGCAAGCTCCTATTGTTTGGGATGCATTAGATGATGTTATTAAAGAGCATCCTGTGATGTTAAATAGAGCTCCTACACTTCATAGGTTAAGTGTTCAAGCTTTCGAGCCTGTACTAGTTGAAGATAAGGCTATTCAGCTTCATCCTTTAGTTTGTCCTGCTTTTAATGCAGATTTTGATGGGGATCAAATGGCAGTTCATGTTCCCTTATCTGTAGAAGCACAAACAGAATGTAGAACTTTGATTATGTCTACAAATAATATTCTATCCCCTGCCCATGGTAAGCCTATTATTTTACCATCTCAAGATATTGTTTTAGGGATATATTACATAAGCAGAGAAGTTCCTGGAGTAAAAGGTGAAGGAAAATCTTTCTCTTCAATTGAAGAGTTAAGATCTGCTTTTGATTTAGGCAATATACATATTCATGCAAAAATAAAAATCAATATTAACGGAATAGTTCAAGATACAACGGTTGGAAGATCTTTAATCTTTGAGGTCATGCCTGATGAAGTTCCTTTTGAGTTAGTCAATAAGTTGATGACAAAAAAAGCAATAGAGGAACTCATAGATACTACATTTAGAATATCAGGTGGTAAAAGTACTGTTCTTCTTGCTGACAGATTAAGGACCTTGGGCTTTCAACACTCAACAACATCAGGAATATCAGTCTCAATTGCTGATATGATAATTCCTGATGAGAAAAATGTATTAATTCAAAAAGCTGAGAGTGAAGTAGGAAATATTAAAGATCAATATTTACAAGGTCTTATCACTGAAGGAGAAAGATACAATAAAGTTATTGATGTTTGGGCTAGAACCGGGGATGAAATTGCCAATAATTTGATGGACAGAATTGCTTCTCCAGATGAAAAGAAAGATGATAAGGTTGATAATGTTCCTAGCAGTAATCCAATCTTCATGATGGTTGAATCAGGAGCTAGGGGAAGTCAATCACAAGTAAGACAGTTAGCTGGAATGAGAGGCTTAATGGCAAAACCTTCCGGTGAAATAATAGAAACTCCAATTACCTCCAATTTCAGAGAGGGTCTTAGTGTTCTTCAATATTTCATATCAACTCATGGAGCTAGGAAGGGACTTGCTGATACAGCTTTGAAAACTGCAAATGCAGGGTACTTAACTAGGCGTTTGGTTGATGTTGCTCAAGACGTAATGGTTACAGAATATGACTGTGGAACTAAGGAAGGAGTTGAGCTCACACAGCTTGTCGAGGGTGGAGAGGTTGTTTCAAGTGTTGGTTCAAGAGCCTTAGGAAGAATTGTTGCAGAGGATATTATCGATCCTTTAAGTGGTGAAAAAATATTAGCTAGAAACCAAGAAGTTGATGAACAAGCTGCTAAAAAAATTGATAGCATTCCTGGATCACCTAGAATTAAAATTCGTTCTGTTCTAACTTGCGAATGTGAGTCTGGTGTGTGCGCGCTCTGTTATGGAAGGAATCTTGCTAGTGGAGAATTAGTTAATATTGGTGAAGCAGTTGGTATTATTGCCGCTCAATCAATTGGTGAGCCTGGTACACAGTTAACAATGAGAACATTCCATATAGGTGGAGTTGCTAAAGTTGAACAGTCAAGACATGAAGCTAAAAATGATGGAAGAATAAAATACATTGATTTAAATTTTGTAAAATCCGGAGACTCAAATATTTGTACTAGCAAAACCGCAGAAATTGTTGTAGAAGATTCTAAGACATCTTTAGAGCTAGAAAGATACCCTCTGACTATTGGTGCAAAAATATATGTTGATGAAGATAAAGAAATCAAAAAAGGATCTGTTATTGCTGAATGGGATCCTACTATTTTCCCATTTGTTGCTGAGGAAGCTGGTTTTGTTGAATATAAAGATCTTGAGGCGAATATTACTTTTAAAGAAACAGTAGATCCTTATACTGGACTATCTAATAAAGAGGTTGTTCAATTTAAAGATCAAAAGCTAAATCCCGCACTCATACTTGTTACTAAGTCTGGTGATAGGTTTGAGTATCCAATGCCTAGAGGTGCTGAAATTAGGAAAGATAATGGTGAAAAAGTTGAACCTGGTGATTTTATTGCTTCTCTTCCTCAAACAAAAGCTCAGACTAAAGACATAACTGGTGGACTTCCAAGAGTAGCTGAATTATTTGAAGCTAGACCTCCTAAGGATCCTGCTATAGTTTCTGAAATTGAAGGTGTTGTTTCGTTTGGTAAAGATATCAAGTCAAAAAAACGTATAATTGTAACACCATCAGTTGGTGATCCTAAAGAGTATCTCGTTCCTAAATCAAAACATATTTTAGTTAGAGAAGGTGAAAACATTACTGCTGGTGATCAGATTGTAGATGGTGCCCCTGATCCACATGACATACTTAAAATCAAAGGTGAAAAAGAACTTTCAAAATATATTGTAGATGAAATTCAAGATGTTTATAGATTGCAAGGCGTTAGAATAAATGATAAGCACATAGAAATTATAACCAGACAAATGCTCAAAAGAGTCAAAATCACTGACAGTGGTGATACCACATTATTGATAGGTGAGGCTGTTGAGAAGAGTGAGTTTATCAAAACTAATAAGCAAGTTGCTTCTGAGGGTGGTCAGCCAGCCAAAGCAGAGCCACTATTGCTTGGTATAACAAGAGCTTCTTTAAGTACAAAGAGTTGGTTATCAGCTGCATCTTTCCAAGAAACAACAAAAGTTTTAACTGATGCTTCTTGTGAAGGTAAAATTGATGACTTATCTGGACTTAAAGAGAATGTTATTATGGGAAGGCTAATACCTGCAGGAACTGGGCTTCCACTTTATTCTGATACTGATGTTGAAATAAATGCTCCTGAAATTGAAGTTCCAGAGACCAATTTAACAGAAAATATTTGATGAAAGCCACAAAGATCAATAATCCTTATAATCATAAAGACATAGAAATAAAATGGATTGATAAGCTTTCATTAAGTAATGATTATAATAACACTAGAAACACTTTCTCTTTAGCTATTCCGCCTCCAAATGTAACTGGAAATTTACATTTAGGTCATGCTCTAAATTCAACTATTCAAGATGTTTTAGTAAAATTCCATATTTTAAAAGGAGATAATGTTAAATGGACTCCTGGAACAGATCATGCAGGAATCGCTACACAACTTTTAGTTGAGAAGTCTTTAATTAATAAAGGCAAAGATCCAAAATCATTATCTACGGATAATCTAATTGATGAGATATGGAAGTGGAAAAATGAGAATGGTGATCAGATAATTACCCAGCTTAAATCGCTTGGCCTAAGCTGTGACTGGGAAGATAAAAAATTTACTTTAGATAAGGATATGTCTTATGCTGTGAACCAAGCATTTATTCAACTCTTTAATGAAGGTTTGATTTATAAAGAAAAAACCTTAGTAAATTGGGATCCTGTATTACAAACAGCTATTTCTGATTTAGAAGTTGTTTCAGAAGAAAAAAAAGGATTACTATATTCTTTTAAATATTATATTGTTAACTCAGATGAATATATTATTGTTTCAACAACTAGGCCTGAGACTGCATTTGGAGATACAGCTGTTGCAGTAAATCCAGAGGATGAAAGGTACCAAAGATTTATAGGGAAAAAAGTTAAAAATATTTTCAATAATAAAGAAATTCCAATAATATCAGATGCTTACGCCGATAAAGATAAAGGATCTGGAGCAGTAAAAATTACTCCAGGCCATGATTTTAATGATTTCGATGTAGCCAAAAGAAACAATTTACCGATGATAAACATCCTAAATGAGGATGGAACATTAAATGAAAGTGTCCACAAAGACTTTGTAGGACTTAATGTTTTAGAAGCAAGGGAAAAGATTTTAGAATTTATGAAAGAAGAGGGTATTTATATCGGCGAAGAAGAAGTCCTAAATGCAATCCCTAAGGGAGATAGATCTTCAGCAATTATTGAGCCCTTATTAAAAGATCAATGGTTTTTAGACGTAAAAGATATGGCGGAAAAATCTATTGGAGCTGTAAAAAGTGGAGAAATAAATTTTACTCCTAAATTTTGGGAAAATACTTTTTTTGAATGGATGAATAAAATTAAGCCATGGTGTATATCAAGGCAAATATTGTGGGGTCATAAAATACCAGTATGGACATGTTCTGAAAATAAGTCTGTAGCCGCACAAACTGAGGCTGAAGCACTAGAAGTTTATAAAAAACAATTTAATAAAACTCCAAAAGAATTTCAACAGGAAAACGATGTACTTGATACTTGGTTCTCGTCAGCTCTATGGCCTTTTTCAACACTTGGATGGCCTAAGAATAGTTCAAAATTAAATAATTATTTTCCTACTACTATTCTAGTAACGGGATTTGATATTATATTCTTTTGGGTAGCTAGAATGATTATGATGTCATTAAAGCTTACTAACCAAGTTCCTTTTAAAACAGTCTACATTCATAACCTTATAAGAGATCAGAAAGGCGATAAAATGAGTAAAACAAAAGGAAACGTCATTGATCCTCTTGATCTTATTAAAGACTATGGGACTGATTCCTTACGTTTTTTTCTAATGTCTAATTTGTCCCCTCATAGTGATATCAAAATTGCAAAGAACTCACTAGATCCATATAAAAATTTTATGAATAAGATATGGAATGCTTATAAATACGTTAAAGCTAATTCAGAAGGTTTTAGGATAGTAGCAAAGTTAAATCCTAATTCTTTCTATGATTTTTGGATAATAAATAAATTTTCTAAACTTTTAGAAAACTATACTTATTTTATAGAAAATTGTGAAATTGAGAAATCTTCCTCTGAAATATATAAATTTTTCTGGGATGATTTTTGTGACTGGTTCATAGAAATATCAAAAATTTCTTTATCCGAAGAATCTAATGACAGTACTAAAGAAATTTTATTAAATATTTTTAATGATTTCTGTTTAATTTTATATCCTTTTTGCCCCTTTATATCATTAGATTTACTGAATAATATGAATCCAAATAATTTGCACATGAAGATCCCAGATAAAAATAAATATAATTTTGAAAATCCTGAATCAGATAATTTCGTTATTATTCAAGATTTTATAGTAAAAGTAAGATCTTTAAGAAAGAACTTATCAATTCCACCAACTGAGAAAATAAAAGTATATATTGATAAATCAAACATTCACTATGAATTTCTAAATAAAAATTTTAATATAGTTTCTAAACTTGCTAACGTAGAATCCCTTATTGAAGAGACTGGAAATGAAAAGAATATTATTACTACAGTATCAAAATTCTTCAGGATCTCCTTTGTAAGAGATGAAAAAATGGATATTCAAATGCAAAAAGGTAAATTACTCAAGGATCTAGATTCAATTAATAAAGATTTAAATAGAGTAGAAAGTAAATTAAAAAATAAAAAATTTCTAGATTCAGCCCCAAGAGACGTTATAGATAGGGAAAACAGAATCCTTAAAGAATCTAAATTAATTAAAGAAAATATAGAATCTATTTTAAGACAGCTTATTTAATAGGGTAATCTCCTGTAAAGCAATGATCTGTAAACTGAGGTGATTTTTCATTTCTTTTTTTGTAACCCATAGCTTTATATGTGCCTTCAAGACTTAGAAAGAACAGAGAAGTAACACCAATAATTTTAGCCATTTCTTTTAAATTGTTTTGTGATGCAATAAGCTCAGAATAATCAGGAGTATCTATACCATAGAAATCAGGGTGTGTAATAGGGGGGCAACCGATACCAAGATGTACTTCTTTTGCTCCAGCATCGAAAATTTCTTTTACTATTTTTTTTGAAGTTGTGCCTCTAACAATTGAATCATCAATTAATATAACTTTTTTATTAGTAATACATGAACTATTAACGCTGTGTTTTAGCTTTACGCCAAATTGTCTAATATTCTGTGTTGGTTCAATAAAAGTTCTACCAACATAATGACTTCTAATTAGCCCTAGTTCAAAGGGTATTTTAGATTTTTGGGCATAACCTAATGCAGCAGAAACCCCTGAATCAAGCACAGGAACTACTACATCAGCCTTTATCTTATTTTCTATTGCCAGTTGTTCTCCAAGCTTTTTTCTATATGTATATACAGTTCTTCCACCAATTATACTATCAGGCCTTGAGAAATATATTCTTTCAAAAATACATGGTCGCTCTTTCCTTTTTTGGAATGGCCTTAGACTTTGAATACCATCTTTTGTTATGATCACTATTTCTCCATGTTTTATATCCCTAATATACTCAGCTCCAATTATATTTAACGCACAGGTTTCTGAAGCAAGGACATACGAACCATCTTTGATACCAAGAACAAGCGGCCTAATACCGTATGGATCCCGAACCCCAATAAGTTTTTTATTGGTCAAAATTACCAAAGAATATGCGCCTTTGACTCTTTTGAGAGCGTCAATAAGTTTATCTTTGATGAATTTCTTTCTCGATAATGCGACTAGCTGAAGAATAGTTTCAGTGTCTGATGTAGTTTGGAAAATGGCGCCTTTGCTTATTAACTCATCTCTAATTTCAACTGCATTTATAAGATTACCATTATGTGCACAGGCAAAACCACCAGCAGCTAAATCCGCAAATAATGGCTGGATATTCTTATCTATAGATTCCCCTTGTGTAGAATATCTAACATGTCCTACAGCATTTTTACCTGGTAGTTGATCAATTACTTCTTTTTTATTAAAGGTGCTTCCGACTAATCCTTGAGCTCTTACACCATTAAAATTTTTTCCATCAAATGTAACAATTCCTGCACCTTCTTTACCTCTGTGTTGAAGTGCATGAAGTCCTAAGGTTGTTAAAACAGCTGCTTCATTAGCATCAAATATTCCAAATACACCACATTCTTCGACGAGTTTATCTTGTTTAATCATTTAGGAAATGAATTACTCCATAATTTATAAATATTATCAATACTAACATTAAAATAATCTTTTATATAAAAATTATCCTTTGTAACCTTACCTATTTTTTTTGAATATATTTTTTGCTCCAAAGCCTTATTGATTATTTTATCGCTGTCTTTATTATCACAGCTCAATACATAACATCCCTGTGATTCAGAAAAGATTTGAAGTTTTGTATTGAAATTAAGTGACTTAAGATCAATATTAACACCGTACAAGTTATCTGGATTGAAACAACTTTCGAACAAAGTAACAATAAGCCCACCTTCGGAAATATCATGGATTGATTTAATATTTATACTTCTATTTAATTTATATATAAAATCATTTATTTTCTTATGCGATTTAAGGTTTATTTGAGGACAATTATTAATATTGTTAAAAGATTTATAGTAGTTTGATATTATTGTAGATCCAAAGTCATTTTTAATTTTACCAATCAAAATTACATCATCACCCTCATTTTTAAAAAACTGATCCCTACAATATTTAATATTGTCTATTAATCCCACCATGCTTATTACTGGCGTAGGCTTTATAGAATCTTTAGAATTTTCGTTATATAAGCTTACATTGCCACTTACTACAGGAGTGTTGAACATTAGAGACGCTTTCGACATACCCTCAATAGATTTTGCAAATTGCCACATAATTTTTTTATTCTCAGGATTTCCAAAATTTAAACAATTTGTAATTGCCAAAGGCTTACCACCAGAAGCTATTATATTTCTTGTAGATTCTGTAACTGCTATTGTAGCGCCCCTTGATGGATTATTATAGCAATAATTTGAGTTACAGTTGGTCGTTAACGATAAAGCCTTTTTGGTCCCTTTAATTCTAATAACCGATGAATCCGATCCAGGTTTTACAATAGTATCTGTTCCAACCATGTGATCATATTGTTCAAATATCCAACTTCTCGAACATATGTTTGGATCTGAAATAACCTTTCTCACCAAATTTTTTAATTCAACTTCATTAGTTTTAATTTTTTTGAAATCAATTTTTTTAATCTTTTTAACCCTTGGTTTTTTAACAGGCCTTTTGTACATGGGACAGTCATCAGTTAATAGTGATACAGGTAGATCAACAACTATTTGCTTCTTATACTTAATCAAAAATCTTTTTTCTTTAATTACTTCTCCAATTTTTTTTGAATCTAATCCCCATTTTTTAAAGATCTTATTAATTTTATTTGAAGATTTATTTTTCAATACTAATAGCATTCTCTCTTGAGATTCGGATAAAAGCATTTCATAGGCATTTATACTTGAATCTCTCTTAGGAACTTGATCTAAATCGAGTAAAATTCCATTACCAGACCTTGATGCCATCTCTGAAGCAGAGGAAGTTAAGCCAGCAGCACCCATATCTTGAATACCAATAATTCCTTTTTCCTTAAATAATTCTAAACATGCCTCTAATAACAGTTTCTCTTTAAATGGGTCTCCAATTTGAACAGTTGGTTTTTCAAGATTTTTATCATCTTCAAATACATCCGACGCCATTATAGCACCTTTGACTCCATCCTTTCCCGTTTTTGCACCTAAATAAAATACTGGATTACCTGGGCCATCAGCTCTACCTTTAAAAATTTTACTTTTGGATGTTATTCCTAAAGCAAAAGCATTAACAAGAGGATTTCCATTATATGAATCATCAAAATATACCTCGCCACCTACTGTAGGAATACCCATACAGTTTCCATAGCCTGCAATACCCGCAACAACTCCGTTAACTAGATTTTTAGTCTTTTTATTCTTCGGATTTCCAAATCTGAGAGAATTCATTAAGGCCACAGGTCTAGCGCCCATAGTAAAAACATCTCTCAATATCCCTCCAACTCCTGTTGCGGCACCTTGATAAGGCTCTATATAGGATGGATGATTATGGCTTTCTATTTTAAATACAGCACATTGATTATTTCCAATATCAATAATTCCAGCATTTTCTCCAGGCCCTTGAATAACATGTTTAGCTTTAGTTGGAAGTTTTTTTAAATAGTATCTAGAACTCTTATAAGAACAATGTTCGGACCACATAGCTGCTATAACACCAATTTCATTTATATTCGGCTCTCTTTTGATTCTAGAGACTATTAATTTATATTCTTTAATTGTTAGTCCATTATCTAATGCGAAAGAAAGATTTTTCATAGGGATAATTTAATAATACATAAATAAGTATATATAATCATCTTTCAAAAAATATAATCAATCTGGTAAAGTAAATGCGATGAGAAAAAAAATTATAGTTGCGATGAGCGGTGGTGTAGATAGCTCAACAACAGCAGCATTGCTTATGGAGCAAGGACATGATGTATCAGGCATAACGATGCAGTTATGGGATTATGCTGATGGCGAGACAGGCTGTTGCTCTCTTAATGATGTGTTTGATGCAAGACAGGCAGCTAATCAGATAGGAATTGAACACCATGTTGTAAACTATAAAGAAGATTTTCAAAAATATGTTGTAACAGATTTTATTGATAAATATTACAATGGTCAAACACCAAATCCATGCATTATGTGCAACGAATATATGAAATTTGATTTTCTCTTAAAAAAATCTCTTGAGCTGGGAGCAGATTATCTTGCTACAGGGCACTATGCAAAAATATCTAAAGAAAATGATGGCAATTATTTTTTAGAAAAAGGGGTAGACAAATTTAAAGACCAGTCATATTTTCTTTTTACACTCGGTAAAAAAGAATTATCAAAACTCTTGTTTCCTTTGGGTGAATTTACCAAATCAAAGGTAAGGGAAATATCTGAGGGTTTTGAATTAACTGTAGCTTCAAAAAAAGAGAGTCAGGATGTATGTTTTATTGCAAAGGATTATAGGAAATTTATTGAAGATAATACAAATATAAATAAACCAAAGATTGGAAATATAAAAAGTATAAATGGTGATATTTTAGGAACCCATAAAGGAATTCATAATTTTACTATAGGCCAAAGAAGGAAGTTAGGTATTGATTCTCTTGGAGCTAAATATGTTGTATCAATTGATTTTAAAGATTCTAGTGTGATAGTTGGTGAGGAAGAGGATCTATATTCTGATAGGTTAATTGCTACTAATTTGAATTGGTCAATTGATAAGAACAAAATTTACAACCTGAATATAAAAGCAAAAGTTAGATATAGAAGCCCCGAAACTCCTGTAAGTATAAAATTTGTTGATGATAATAGAGTTCAGGTTATTTTTAAAACCCCCCAAAGAGCTCTTACTCCTGGTCAAGCTATAGTCTTTTATCTAGGCGATAAAGTCATAGGGGGAGGTTGGATTGATAAAGCAAAATAAATCAGTAAGTTTCATAACCTATGGATGTAAGGTTAATCAGTTTGATACAGATAAAATAATATCTAATCTACCTAATAACTTTAGTGTCATAGATGATATATCAAGTAGTGATATTTGTATCATTAATACATGTACAGTAACAGACAATACTGACAATCAATTTTTTAAGGATTTAAGAAGGATAAAAAGAATAAATCCAAAGATTAAAACTTTGGTAACTGGCTGTTTGGCTCAGACATCTCCAGAAAAACTTAGAGTTATTGATGAAATTGACCTCATAGTTGACAATGCAAATAAATATTTGATACCAAAAGTTATTAAGGAGCCCGATAAATATAATAAAGAAATTATATCGAATATTTTTGATATAAAAGATTTTGATGATAATTATGATGATTTGAAAGAAGATAGATCAAGAGCTTTTCTAAAAGTTCAAGATGGTTGTAATTTTAGGTGTTCATTTTGCATTATTCCATATGCAAGAGGCAAGTCTAGGAGTATGACGCCAAGAAATGTTATCAATAGAATCAATTCTCTACATGAGAAGGGTTTTAATGAAATTGTTCTAACCGGTATTCACCTTTCTAGTTATGGAAAAGATATATCCTCAAGCTTGATTGATTTATTAAGGTTTATTGAAAAAGAAACAGATATTCCTAATGTAAGAATAAGTTCTATAGATCCTGCTGATACAGGTTTTGATCTCATAAGTTTTATTGGGTCGTCAAAAAAGATATGTCCATCCTTCCACATCTCCTTACAGAGCGCAACGAATCAAGTTTTAAAAAATATGAGAAGAAGATATAAAATTGAAGATTTTGACAAATTAATAAGATTTATAAGATTAAATATTCCTGAATCATGTATCGGAACTGATGTAATTGTTGGATTTCCTGAAGAATCTTCTGAAAATTTTAATGAGACGCTAAATTATATAAAAAGTTCTGAATTAAATTATTTACATGTTTTTCCATATTCTGATAGAAAGGGGACGAAAGCATCAATTAGTAAAAATAAAGTAAGTGAAAGTGAAAAGCAAAATAGATCTAAAATTTTAAGAAAAATAAGTCTAGACCTTAAAATAAAATTCGCAAACAACTTCATCGGAAAAGAGCTTGATGGTATTCAAGAAAAAAATAATAAAGTCAGAACCAATAATTATATTGAAGTTTTAGTTGAATCGTCCTCATATTCCGCTGGTGACATTGCTAAGGTACTTATAACAGATATAAAAAAAGACAAAGCTTACGGCCGAATTATTCATCCTCACTTTCAATAAGTTCTATTCCTAATTCCTCTAATTGTTTTTTCGAAAATACTTTAGATGGTGCTTCAGTTAATAAGCATGATGATTTTTGCGTTTTTGGAAAAGCTATAACATCTCTAATGGAATCAGAATTAGTTAAAAACATAAGCATTCTGTCTAGACCAAGTGCTAAGCCACCATGTGGTGGTGTACCACTTTCAAGTGCATCCAAGAGAAATCCAAAATTATCTTTTGATTCTTTATTAGAAATATTAAGTAGACTTAATATTTCTTCTTGTAATTCTCTTTTGTGTATCCTTAAACTACCTCCACCAAGCTCAATTCCATTAAGAACTATGTCATAAGCACAAGATTTGGAATTTATTAAGTCCTTACCATTTTCACTTTTAGGTAAAGTGAATGGATGGTGAACAGAATTCAGATTATCTCCTTCTTTTATAAATAATGGAAAATCTGTAATCCATACGAATTTGAAATCTTTGGAGTCTACCATACCAAGATCTCTACCAAGTTTTAATCTTACAGCAGATAGATATTTGTTAACCTCATTCTCAGTGCCAGCTCCAAAGAACATTATATCCCCAACACTCAAATTTATTTGATTTTTTAAACTTTCTAGCTCTTCATCTGAAAAGAATTTAATTATTGGAGACTGTAAACCATCTTCATTAACTTTTATCCATGCAAGACCTTTTGCTCCATTTTCTTGAGCAAAGATAGTTAGCTCATCTATATCTTTTCTAGATAAGCTAGAATTTTCAACTTTGATACATTTGATTACACCTTTATCTTCAATAACTTGTTTAAAAACTTTGAATTCAGTATTTGAGAAAATGTTAGTTATGTTTTTTAATTCTAATCCAAATCTCATATCTGGCCTGTCATTTCCAAACCTTTCCATTGACTCCTCATATGTGATTCTTTCAAATTGATTATCAAATTTTATATTTAATATTTTATTAAATATTGTTTTAAGTAGATTTTCGGTAAAATCTATAATATCTTCTTCATTAACAAATGACATCTCAAAATCTATCTGGGTAAATTCAGGTTGTCGATCGGCTCTTAGATCTTCATCTCTAAAACATCTTACTATCTGAAAATATCTATCAAATCCTGAAGTCATAAGTACCTGTTTAAGAATTTGTGGAGATTGTGGTAGTGCAAAGAAATGGTTTTGATAAACCCGACTAGGAACCAAGTAATCTCTTGCACCTTCAGGAGTTGATTTGGTTAAATAAGGTGTTTCAATTTCAATAAATTCTTTATCGTTGAAATAATCCCTTGTAATCTGCATCACTTTACTTTTTATTACAAAATTATTATTTATATTTGGCCTTCTTAAATCTAGATATCGATATTTAAGTCTAATATTTTCATCAGTATCAATCTCATCTTCAATTTGGAATGGAATTGGCACACAAGAATTTAGGATTTCTACATTTTCAGCAAGAATTTCAATTTTTCCTGTAGGGATTTTATTGTTCACACTCTCCTCTGATCTTTCTCTAACAACCCCTTCAACTCTAACAACATATTCATTTCTAATTGATTCCATTATCATATGCGCATTATTACAATCAATTGGATCTGATACAATTTGAATAATTCCAGATCTATCTCTTAAATCTATAAAAATTATACCGCCATGATCTCTAATAGTAGAGGCCCAGCCTGTTAATGTGACACGCTGATCTATACTACTTTCATCTATTTTTGCACAATAGGTTGTTCTTGCACTTGTCTTCATGGTTGGAAATAAATCTTAACTTTATTTATTAAACACTACAAGAAAAGAGTGTAATCTATTAATTATGCAAGAATTCAAGTCAGGTACTGTTTCAATTATAGGCAAACCTAATACAGGTAAGTCAACTCTAATAAATCTAATCACTGATAGACGAATCTCAGCGGTTAGTGATAAGCCAAATACTACTAGGAATAAAATTCTTGGTGTATATAACAGAGATAATACGCAAATACTATTTCTTGATACACCAGGATTTCAGAAATCCAAAAAATTTCTAAATAGAATAATGATTCAGTCGTCAATGCAGGCAATAGGTGAAGGAGATATTATACTCCTACTTATAGATGCAACAAAGAAAATTTTACCTGAGGATGAGGAGCTGTTTAGAAAAATTGAAGGTAAAAATTCGATTATTGCAATTAACAAAATTGATTTAATAAAAAAAAGTAAAATATTAAATTTAATAAATAAATTAAGTAATGAATATAGTTTTGTAAAAAGCTTTGTTCCAATAAGTGCGCTTGAAAATCAAGGAATTGATCTATTGATCAAAGAATTTATGGAATATCTTCCACATAGTCAAAAATTAATGCCAGATGGAATTTATACTGATCAAGCTGAAAAGTTTTATATTTCTGAAATTATTAGAGAAAAAATTTATATTAATTTATTTAAAGAAGTTCCTTATAGAACTGCTGTTGTAATTGAAGAAATGATTGATAAGAAGAAGATAATTGTAATCCAATCTTATATAGTTGTTGAAAGTTCTCAGCACAAACAAATTATTCTCGGAAAAAAAGGTTCAATGATTAAGAAAATTGGGTTAGAAAGCAGGAAAGATATTCAAGATTTTTTAAATTGTAAAGTGTATTTAGACCTTAGAGTTAAGATTGATAATCAATGGCTCAAAACAAAAGATAAAGCCTTTAATTATTCAAGCATATAAACTATTTACCTTTAAAGCTTGGCGCACGTTTTTCATTAAATGCTTTTCGACCTTCAACGAAATCCTGGCTATTTTGTATTTCAATGATTAATTTTTTTATTAATTCTTGATTTTTTTCATCTAGTGATTGTGATGATTGAAAGGCATTAATAGACTTCTTTATAGTAGCCAATGAAAGGGGTGCATTCTGCGAAATTTTCAAACAAAACTCAATAGCTTCATCAATAATTGAATCTTTATCACAAACAAAATTAGCTATGCCCATTTCCAACGCCTCATCTGAACCAAATTTATCGGCAGTAAGAAAAATCATTTTAGTATTAGATATCCCAACACAATTGATGAAGTTTTTTAAACCATCATAGCTATAAGGAATTCCTAACTTGGCAGGAGGAACACAAAAGATAGCACTCTTTGAGAAGAACCTAAAATCAGAACTAATTGCTATTTCTAATGCACCACCAAATACATGGCCATTAATAGCTGTAATAATTATTTTTTTCGAATTTTTGAAACAATCTGTAATTCTTATAAGCGGATGGTTCTTGTCATTATAGTCTTCTTTAATTGAGCTAATATCATAACCAGATGAAAATATTTTATTATTATTGCTTTTAAGCAGTACGCACCTTATATCTGGATTATCTTCAATTGTTGATAAATAATTGATAATTTCTTCAATCATAGCAGGAGTTATTGCATTCTTTTTTTCAGGATTATCAATTGAAATGGTAGCTATATTGTTTAATACATTAAATTTAACAAAACTTTCCATATTGGTTATATTAGGCTATATTATAATTTTTTAAAAGGATTTATTATGCCAGTATATGAATTTGAATGTAGAACTTGTATGAGAGCCTATAATAAGGAAATAGATAAGCTTGTAAAAAATCTTACGAAAAAATATGCCGAGAAGCTAGCGAAAAAAAATAAAAACTTTAAATATATTGAATTGCTTAACCCTAAAAATGAAAAAACAATCTTTTCAGTTGGCAAAGAAGGTAATAAAGGTATAAGAAGGTTTAGATATAAATTGGACGAAAAAAAATTTTTATATCTGGAAATTGTTGATTTTAAATTCAGTGAACTTTTTTTTGAGGGCGATAAAGTTGAAGATGTTAAATGTCCATGTGATAAAAGTTGTAAAGAAATAGAAAGAGTCTTTTCTCCATTTAAAGCTATTTTTGAAAAAAGGGGTGGTGCAAATGATAGAGCACCAAAGCCTGGAGATCCTTTGCAATGGCATAAAGATTATAAGATTATGAAAGATGAAGAACAAGCTTCAAATTGGGTCGGACAAGATCATCTAAATCAATATTTTGGAAATTCACAACATGATGGATCTTATGGTTCAGAGTAGGTAAAAAAATGCCATTATATGAATTTGAATGTATTACATGTAGGAATCAGATTTTAGATTCACTTAAAGTAATTGAAAAAACTCCAAATCTAAAAACAATCAAATCAGTTTTAAAAAAACATTCTCATATAAAAGCTATAGTCTTAGCTGATCTCATCAAAGAAGAAGAGATTGCTAGTGCTGGTAAATTTTCAGAAAATTTAATAGATATAGATTTATATATTGAAGATGGAAAAAAAATGGTTTTGTTCTCTGTAGATAATTTTAGATTTTCAGAACTTATTTTAGATAAAGAGGATGAGAAAAAAGTTGAATGTAATTGCTGTGAAAAAGGAAAAATTGAAAGAGTAATATCATCATTTTCATATACAAGTGATTTGTCAACCGATCCTCCTAAACCGCCAGGTATGAAAGATTTACCAAAAGAAATTAGAGGAAAAGTTAATCTTGGTGAATATATCGAAGAGAAGGATAGACCACATAACATTAAGGCTGATAACAGGTATAAGCACCAATACCAAGATAAATCTAGGAAAAAAATTCTCTAACTGTAATTTTTTTTTAGAAACTCAATAAACTTTATTAAGATTTCATAATTTTCATCATCTATGTCTTTATAACTACAACCAAATTTTTTTTTAATCAAAACCAGAATATGTGCATAAGGATTTCTTCCTTTAGGATGATAGGGCGAATCCGGTAATTTATCTTTTAAAAAATCACCTGTTTTCGTAATAGCTTCCCAAGCCTTTTTTTTATTTTCATTATTCATCTAAGGTATAGTCTTTTTTCTTTTTTCCAATTCTTTTTTCTAATTCTTGGAAAATATCTTGAATATTAATATCATGAAAGGAAAGAGCTACCATCATGTGATATAGCAAATCGGTAAATTCATAAATTATATTTTCTTTATTCTTGAACTTTGATGCTTCAATTGATTCATCACATTCTTCTTTAATTTTACTCAATATCTTATCAAGACCTTCTTTAAATAAAGATGAAGTGTATGAGTTAATTTCCTTAGTATTACCTTTTCTTTCTTCAATTAATGAAAATACTTGTTCAATCACACCGGTTTTAATTAAAGGTTTTTGTGAAACTTTTTCATCAATATCTGTATGAAAACAAGATATTTTCTTAGTATGGCATGTAGGACCGTCAGGAATTGTGGTAAACAATATGCAATCTTTATCACAATCTATATATATGTTTTTAATTTTCAATACATTCCCTGATTCCTCACCTTTTTTCCATAATTTTTTTCGGCTTCTACTCCAAAAATGAGCATAATTAGTAAATATAGTCTTTTCCAGAGATTCTTGATTAGAAAAGGCAAACATAAGAATATCTCCAGTTGAATAATTTTGAACAATAGTAGGGACTAAGTTCTTTTCATTATATTTTATTTCGTTTATAATTGAATTCATATTTAATCAATATACTACATTATAACGATAAGGAAATTTATATGGCTAGAGTCACAATTGAAGATTGTTTAGAAAAAGTAACTAACCGATTTGAGCTTTCAGTAGCTGCAATGAAAAGAGCAAAATCTATTCATTCAGGTGCTCCTTCACTTTCAAAGGACAAAAACAAACCTGTAGTTTCTGCATTGAGAGAAATTGCAGAGGATAAAGTTGTTGCTGTAAAAAAATCATCTGAATAGAACTTATTTCAAATGAAATTTATAAATTTAGCTAAGGGTTTTTTTAAAGATAATCCTAATCCCAAAAGAATTAATTCTGACCATGGAACTCTTTTTTCTGCAATTGCAATTATTATTTCTGAAAATAATCATGGTGAAGATGAAATGTTCTTTATTAAAAGAGCAAGTAGAGAAAATGACCATTTCTCCGGACATATGGCTTTTCCTGGTGGGGTTAAAGAGGAATATGACAAAGATTTTCTTGATACCGCAATCAGAGAAACCCAAGAAGAAGTAGGTATAGATCTTAATAAAGATGCAGAGTTCCTAGGATGCTTTGATGACTATAGGCCAGTAAACCCTTCAGCCAATAAGTTTTTGGTTTCTCCACATGTTTTTCATTTAAATAATATAGAAGTAGAATTAAAATTAAATCCATATGAAGTTGAAGATACTGTATGGATACCTTTAAAAATCCTTAAGAAAATGTCTCAAAACAGTGCAAGAGAAACATTCAAATATAATAAGAAATATAATGACTATGTTTTTGAATATAATGGCTATAAAATATGGGGAATGACAGGAAAAATTCTATATTATTTTTTAAATAATATTAAATAATATTTTTATTCTTTTACTTTGAATATTATGGTGATAGAATACAAAAATGGGCAGTGTTAATAAAGTAATTATTCTCGGTAGACTAGGTGCTGACCCAGAGTTGAAATATACTCAAGATCAAACACCGGTTTCTAACTTTAGTGTTGCAACTTCTGTTAGCTATAAAAATAAAAGTGGCGAAAAAGTAGATAAAACTTCTTGGCATCGATGTGTTGCATGGAGGAAAACAGCAGAAGTTATAAATCAATATTTTAAGAAAGGAAATCAAATCTACATAGAAGGATCCCTAGAATCAAGAAGTTATGAGGATCAAAATGGAGAAAAAAGATTCATTACTGAGGTTTTAGTTAATAATTTCCAATTTGTTGATTCAAAAAGTAGCTCCTCTGAAAATTCGATGGGCGACGATAGTTTTTTGGATGATTTTGAGGTTGGATCTCCAAGCACCGATGATGTTCCTTTTTAGTTAAATGCTAAATAATCTTAACGTTATATTGCTATGTGCAGGAAAAAGCTCCAGAATGGGTCTGAATCTTCCGAAAGTCACTTTAGCTATTAATGGTACCTCAATTGTCGAAAGAACTTTAACTAACATACAAAAATTAAATCCAAAGAGGATAATTGTCGTAGTAGGATACAAAAAAAAATTAGTAATAAACAAAGTTAAGCAATTAGATTATCAGAATATTGAGATTGTTGACCAGAAAAAACAACTAGGTACCGGGGATGCAATAAAACCAGCGCTAATAAAATTAAATAAAAATTCACAGGTATTGATAATGAATGGAGACACTCCTTTTGTTACTCCTAAAACTCTCAAAAAGGCATTAAAAAGTTTCAAATCAAATTCCTCAGATTTTCTTATTACAATATCAAAACTTTCAAATCCTTTTGGGTATGGAAGAATTGTTAAAGATTCTTATAAAAATATTACAAAGATAGTAGAAGAAAAAAATTGTACACCTGACCAGAGAAAAATAAATGAAGTAAATTCTGGGCTTTATATTTGCAAATCTGAACTTTTGAAAAATTTTATAAAAAAAATTAAAAAGAATACAAATAATGAATATTATTTGACTGATCTTGTTGAAATTTTTTCTAAAAATAATAAAAAGATAACATCAATTATAGAAAAAGATGAAAATGCTTTTTTTAATATAAATAGTTTCGAAGATCTTATAAAGGCAAATCAAATTGATAATAATTATTTCCTTGAAAATTGTTTAAAAAAAAATATTAATATTCATGATCCAAATAGTTTGAGAATATCTACCAATGTTAAATTGAGTTCAAATATATCAATAGGTCCTAATGTCTATATAGATGGAAATTCGGTTATAGAAGAGGGAGTTAATATAGTTGGAAATTGCTATATAAATAATTCTGTAATAGGCAGCAAAACTTTGATAAAGCCTTTTGTGTCTATTTCTGACTCAAAAGTTGGAAAAAATTGTCAGTTAGGTCCATTTTCAAATATCAGACCCCAAACAGAACTGGCAAATAATATTAAGATTGGTAATTTCGTTGAATTAAAAAAAAGTATTATTTCAGATAACTCAAAGATTCCACATTTGTCATATATAGGAGATACCGAAATGGGATCTAATGTAAATATCGGTGCTGGAACTATTACTTGTAATTATGATGGTTTTGATAAACATAAGACAGTAATTGAAGACAGAGTCTTCATTGGTAGCGACACTATGTTGGTTGCGCCAATAAAAATAGAAAAAGGTGCTACAACGGGTGCCGGTAGTGTTATTTCACGCAATTTACCCAAAAATACTTTAGGCATTACAAGGATAAAAGAAAAGATGATACCTAATTGGAAAAGGAAACCAAAGGTAAAAAAATAAATGTGTGGAATATATACATCATTATCAAAAGAAGATATTTCATCTATCGACTTTTTAAACTCTTTAAGTGAACTTGAATACAGAGGATATGATTCAGCTGGAGTTACAATTCTTGATAAAAATAAAAAATATAAATCTTATAAAACACTCTCAAAAATTGATGATTTAAAATTAAAAATATCAAAAGGAGAATCATCAAGTTTAATGATTGGCCATACTCGATGGGCTACCCATGGAAAACCAAACATAAAAAATTGTCATCCTCATATAATTGATAATTTATCACTTGTTCATAATGGTGTGGTTGAGAATTATGATGATTTAAAAAAAAATAAAATTTTCAAAAATGTTCAATTTAAATCAGAGACTGATACAGAAATGATTCTTCGATTAATTCAAATTTTTTATAAATCTAATACCCTTGTTGATGCAATAAAGAAAACCTCTAAATTAATTAAAGGGTCAAATGCATTTGTGTGTTCAAATATAGATAAAGGCAATGATGAGTTAGTAGCTTATAAAAATAATACTCCACTTTACTTTGGCCTTAAAAAAAATGGAGAAAAGGTTTTTTCTTCTGATGTAAATGCAATGTTAGTATCTTTAAAGGGATATTATTATTTAAATAATAACGATATAATTCAAATTACAAAAAAAAATGCAATACTTTACAACGATAAGAAAAAGAAAATAGTTTTAACAAAAATTCCTAATACAAAATTTAAAAAAGCCAAAGTTACTTCAAGTTCTCATACATATTCAGAAATAAAAGAACAAAGAAAAATAATTCCAAACTACCTTAAAAACTTTGAAAAAATTTATAAAGTAGTTAGTAAAATTAAAAAACCTAATGAAATTAATATCATTGGGTGTGGATCTTCATATAATGCGGGATTATTAGCGAAAGCTTTTCTAGAAAAAAACTCAAATATTCCTACATCTGTTTATCGTCCTTCTGAATTTAATTTTTTTTTAAATAACAAAAATAAATTATTTATTTTTATTTCTCAAAGTGGTGAAACTGCAGATATCTGCTCACTAATTGAATCTAAAAAAGAATTTTTTTCAAACTCATTATCATTAGTTAATAATGACGATTCAAGACTGATAAGAGAATCAAGATATAATATTAATCTGAATGTAGGTTTAGAAAGAGGTGTTGCTGCGACTAAAACTTTCTCTTCTCAAATAATGGTCTTAAATATAATATCCAAAATTCTATCTAAAGATAAAAAGAATAATGACTTGTTATTACCATCTACAAATATTCTAAATAAATTATTTTCTCATGAAAAAGAAATCATAAAACTTTCAAAAAAATATTCAAAATTTAGAAACTTGTTTGTACTAGGAAGAAATTATAATTTCCCAATAGCGTGTGAAGCAGCTTTAAAAATAAAAGAAATATCATATATTCATGCAGAAGGAGCTCCATCATCAGAAATCAAACATGGACCGATTGCATTATTTGATAAGAAATTCCCTGTTATTTTTTTAGTATCAAATAAAAAAGAGACAATACATAGTGAGATCTCAAGTTTAAATGAAATCATTTCTAGAACCAATAATGTTTTTCTTATTGCACCAGACACAGTGGTGAAAAAGCTCGATCGAAAAATTTTATCAAAGATTGATTTTATAGCAGTTCCAGATTTTCAGAATGATATGGCTCCAATATTATATTTAATTATTTTACAACTATTCTCATATCATTTAGCAAAATTTAAAAAGTTGCCCATAGATCAGCCTAGAAATCTTGCAAAGGTTGTAACCGTTGAATAAATGTAATATTATTTTTTATAAATATAGAAAAGATTTGCTATAGGTGCTAAAAACCAAACTGTTGATGAAGTCCATAATATCCAACTTTTAGGTAAACCATGACTAATAAAAAATCCTACACACATTACTAATAATAAAATATTCATTACTATTGCAATATTCTTTAAATTCAAAATATCCTCCAAAGTAATTAGATTTTCACATACATAACAAATATAAAACAAATTAAGCTGTTTTTTCTGATAAATATGTTTATTTTTTATCTTTTTCCGAAAAAATTAAATAATTTAGTTGTTAAATTTATTTTTGTAGTTAGATTCCTTTTAAATTAGTTTAAGGGAGGTTTTTACATGTCAAAATATGTAAATTACTTATTACTTTCCGCAATTATAGCTTGCATGCCACTAGTATCATTCGCTGGAACTAATTTAGCCCCGGATGATCCAGTTGGAATATCTTTCTGGATTATTTCAGTCGCGATGGTAGCCGCTACAGCTTTCTTCTTCCTTGAGTCTTTAAGAGTTCAAGGCAAGTTTAGAACATCTTTAGTTGTAGGTGGTCTTATTTGTTTGGTTGCAGGTGTTCACTATTTCTACATGAGAGAAGTATGGGCAGCTACAGGTAGTTCACCAACTGTCTTTAGATATGTTGATTGGATTGTAACTGTTCCAATGCAAATGATTGAGTTTTATCTCATTCTTGCTGCTGTTACCGCAGTTTCATTAGGTGTCTTTTGGAGACTTTTAATTGGTACTGTTGTAATGGTTGTAGCAGGATATCTTGGAGAAGCTGGCTTTATCGATACAACAATTGGTTTTGTTGTTGGAATGGCTGGTTGGGCTTATATTTTGTATGAAATTTTCTCTGGAGAAGCTAGCGCAAGTGCATCAAAGGCTGCACCTGCAGTTCAATCTGCTTTCAATACAATGAAATGGATTGTTACTATCGGTTGGGCAATTTATCCATTAGGTTATTTCCTTGGATATCTAGCAGGTGGTACTGACGATGCTACTCTTAATATAGTTTACAACGTTGCAGATTTTATAAATAAAATTGGTTTTTGTTTAGCAATTTGGGCTGCTGCTACAACTCAAGCTGATGCTTAAAAATTTATGGGCTTATATTAAAAATAAGCCCATTTATTTTCTATATTCTTATGAGTGATATTAAAACATTAGTTATTGGAGGCGGTTTCGGTGGAATAGCTGCTGCAATCAGGTGCAAGGCATTAGGCCATGATGTCACTTTAATAGACAGACTTCCTGAGCTTGGTGGAAGAGCACAGGTTATTGAAAGTAATGGTTACAAATATGATACAGGTCCAACTGTTATAACTGCACCCTTTTTATTCAAAGAGTTATTTGAACTTTTCAATGAAAATATTGACGATTATATTGAATTCAGACCTTTGGAGCCTTGGTACAGATTTTATTTTCATGATTCAACAACCTTTGATTATTCTTCATCTGTAGAGAAAACAAAAAAAGAAATTTCAAGGTTTTCCAAAGATGATGCAAATGCATACGATGAATTGTTAGAAGAATCAGAGAAAATATTTAATGTCGGATTTACTGATCTTTCTGATAAACCTTTTTTATCTTTTTGGTCAATGATTAAACAAATTCCTCACTTGTTAAAATTAAAAAGTTATAGAAGTGTCTCAGACATGGTCTCAAAACATATTAAAAATCCAAATATTCAATCAGCCTTTTCTATTCATCCTTTGCTAGTGGGTGGCAATCCTTTTACTACCACATCTATTTATTCTTTGATTCATTTTTTAGAGAGAAAGTGGGGTGTATTTTTTTGTATGGGCGGAACAGGAAAGCTTGTAAAAGAGCTTAAGCATTTAATGATTAGAAATGGTATTAATATTATTCTTAATCAAGATATCGTGAGCGTTGAGCATAAAAATCAAATCGCTTTCAGAGCTACAACTTCTAACGGAACACAGTATTGTTTCGATAATTTAGTGTTTAATGGAGATCCACCCTTCTTCTATAAAAACCTTTTACAACCAAAAAATATAAAATTATTGAATCCTATTGTCCCTGATAATCTTCTCAGCTATTCAATGGGACTTTTTGTCCTCTTTATTGGTACTAAAAAGAGATATAATGATATTGCACATCATACAATTTGGCTGACCAAAAGATTTAAAAATCTTTTGAATGATATTTTTGAAAAAAAGATTTTAACCAAAGATTTCTCTCTATATATTCATAGACCTACAGCAACCGACAATTCATTTGCACCCGTTGACTGTGATAGCTTTTATGTTCTGTGTCCTGTTCCTAATTTAAAATCTAATATAAATTGGAGCTCTGAGGGTGAAAAGCTTAAAGACAATATTATTACTGAACTTGAAAAGACCATAATGCCAGATCTTAAAGATAACATTGATGATATTTCTTATATGACACCAGAAAATTTCAAGAATGATTACAAATCAATGTTTGGAGCAGGTTTCTCAATAGCACCAAAGTTTTATCAATCGGCTTGGTTTAGATATCACAATCAAGATTCGAACATTAAAAATATATATTTTTCTGCCGCAGGATCACATCCTGGTGCAGGTATTCCAGGAGTTTTATCTTCAGCTAAGGTAGTTGAAAATATTTTAAAAAGAAAAAATGCAGCTTAATAGTAAAATTAAATGTTTAAAGAAAAATAGTAAGAGTTTTTATTGGGCTTCAAACCTATTAAATAAAAATAAAATAAATGAAATATCAGAATTATATTGTGTCTTAAGGGAGCTTGATGATGTAGCAGATAATAGTGATAATGAAAAAGAAATCTTTGAAGAACTATTAGCATACATACGAAAAGAAAACCAAAATTTAAATGTAAGATTTGTAGCCCATGAAAATTTCTTCAAATCTATAAAAAGTTCCCAAGAAAAGAAAGAAAATTTTCTTAATTTTCTTGATGGACTAATTTATGATCAGCAAGATCATTTAGAAGTTAAAAATAATAGTGAGCTAATCGAATATTGCTATAGAGTAGCTGGCACAGTAGGCATAATGATGTGCCCAATATTGGAAGTTACTAATAAAGATGCTTATAAATATGCTGCCGATCTTGGTATTGCAATGCAATTAACTAACATATCAAGAGATGTTTATGAAGACGCATGTAACAACAGAAGATATTTACCTTCGAGTTCATGTAATGAAATTAAACCAGAAGAGATAAGAGAAATTTTTAATGATAAAAAATGTGAAAGTTATAAAGAAATAAAAAAATCTATTGAGTCAATTCTTAATATTGCTGATGACTATTATGAAAAAGCTAAAAAAGGATATTCCTATATGCCTTTAAGATCCAGAATATGCATCTCCGTTGCTGCTAATATCTACAGAGAGATTGGTAATGATATTAAAAGAAATAAATGTCATTGGTCTAGTAAAAGATATTTTATACCTATGTATAGAAAACTTTTCATTACTTTAAAAACATTCTTTAATGAATTAATTAGAATATAATTACTAATATAAAATGATTACCAAAAAAATATATCAGTCTTGGGCGGTGGTTGTGCAGGTTATTCATTAGTCAAACAAATATCAAAAATAAATAAAGTTAAAATTGATTTTTATTTAGGCTCTAATATTAATAAAAATAATTTTTGGGGTTTTTGGAAATTTAATGATTTTGATTTTCCAACGGAATTATTAAGCGGAAAATGGCATAAGTGGAAAATCATAACCAATCGATGTGAAAGCATTTTTGAATCTATCGATCATCCTTATTGCTTAATCTCTAGAGACAAATGGATTAATCATTGCAAAGATGAATTTAATAAATCAAATATAAATTTTTATAATAATGATGTATTTGAAGAAGGTGGAGTCTTAAAAGATGATAACGGTAAGAAAATTAGCTCGGATCTTATTTTTGATTCCCGTTCATTAAGAATAAATGAAAGAACATATGTGCAGCATTTTAAGGGTTTCGTTATAGAATCAGATAAGGAATGCTTTGATGAAAGTACTGCAATATTAATGGATTTTAGATGTGACCAATCCAAAGGAATTCAATTTATATACTTGCTACCATTTTCAAAAAAGATCGCACTTGTTGAACCAACAGTCTATTCATTTGATATTAAAGCTGATAGTTTTTATTTTGATTCAATGAAAAAATATTTAAAGAATAATTATGGATTGGATAATTTTAAATTAATTAGTGAAGAAAAAGGGGTAATACCACTATCTTTTATAAATAATGAAAATACAAACAATAGTATAAATATAGGGATTAGGGGTTTGGCAAATAGGCAATCTTCTGGCTACACGTTTTATTTTATTCAGCAACAAGTTAATAAAATATATTTAGATTTATCTAAGAATAAAAAGCCATCCAATACAGAAATACACTCTAGTTTAATAAATTTTTTAGATAAAATATTTCTTGATGTTCTAAAAACAAATCCTGCGAGAGCTTCAGAAATATTTGATGCATTTGGAAAATCTTTTAATGGTGATGAAATGGCTTTTTTTATGTCTAGTAAGATTAAATATAAATCATTACTAAGAATGATTTTCAATTTGCCGTTTAAAATATTTATGAATTCCTTCTTAAGGTGCTTTTTTAAATGATAGATAAAATTAATACAATATCATTATTAATGATTATTCTAATTGGTCTTCCTCATGGCGCATTGGATGGTGCTGTAAGCCTATGCTTAGAAATAAAGAAAAAAATTAATAAAATTATTTTTCTAATTCTTTATGTGCTTGTAGCTATTATTGTTACTTTATTATGGATATTATTTCCCGAGATAAGCTTAATTCTCTTTCTATTAATAAGCATCTTCCATTTTGGTCTTGGTGACTTTGAATGGTCTAAAGGTTATTCAAAATATTTATTAGCTTATATAAATGGTGGGATAGTAATATTTGGAATAAGTTTATTCAACTATGAGAGTACAGATAATATTTTTAAGTTTTTAGCTAATGATACTGGTGTTGTGTGGTCTTTTATTGAATATGGGACATTTTTATTAATATTCTTGATCCCATGGTTTGTGATTAATATTAGCAATCTTTCTACATTTCAAATTTTAAGGATTTTTATAATATGCTTATTAGTTATTTTTTTACCACCATTACTCTCTTTATCAATTTATTTTTGTTTTATTCATTCATTGAATCATTTTATGAGAATCATACCAGCACTTAAATCCCAAATGTCTTCAACAAAAATAGTCAATCTTTTCATATTATTCACATTTGCAAGCTGGATATTAGGTTATTTAGTGTTTAATTATTTTAGCGGCCAAGTGAATCAAACAGAGCTAATTTATAAAATTGTTTTTATCGGATTAGCCGCCTTAACTGTACCTCATATGCTATTAATTGATTTATATTTTAGACCAAAGAAGGAAATTTAGAATGGATATAACAATTAAAAAAGAAGATCATAATTTATTTATTGTTAAAATTAATAGTAAAAATAATTCAATCCATAGGGTTATATTAAAAGATGATTTACATAACCACTTAACAAAAGGAAAAATTTCAAAAGAAGAATTGATAAAATTAAGTTTTCAATTTTTATTACAAAGAGAATCTAACACATCAATTTTATCATCTTTCGAATTGAAGATGATAAGCAATTATTTTCCAGAATATGAAAAAGAAATTATACTTAAAATAAAGGAGTAGGTTTTGAAAGTTTTAGTAATTGGATCAGGAGGTAGAGAGCATGCAATTTGTTGGGGTCTCTCGCTAAGTAAAAAAGTATCAAAAATATTTTGTGCTCCAGGTAATGCAGGTATAGGAGAGATTGCAGAGAATGTAGATATTGGATCAACGGATATAGAGAACCTTATAGTATTCGTAAAAAGAAATAATATTGATTTTACAATTGTGGGACCCGAACAACCATTATCTCTAGGGATAGTAGATGAATTTAGAAATAATAACCTTCTAGTTTTTGGTCCAACCAAACATGCATCACAACTTGAAGCAAGTAAGGAGTTTTCAAAACTCTTTATGAAAAGGAATAATATTCCAACAGCTTCTTTTAATTCATTTACATCTTATAATGAAGCTGAAAGTTTTTTAAAAGATTCAGATTTACCAATAGTTATTAAAGCTGACGGATTAGCATCAGGAAAAGGAGTCAGAGTTTGTTTTAATAGAGAAGAAGCATTTGAATTTTTAAAAGATGTTATGTTAGATAAAGTTTTTTCTAGCTCTGGAGAAAAAGTTGTTATTGAGAGTTTTTTAGAGGGTGAAGAGGCTTCCTTTTTTGTATTTTCTGATGGAGAAAATATACTATCGCTTGATTCATCACAAGATCACAAAAGACTATTAAATGATGATATGGGTCCTAACACTGGAGGAATGGGGGCATATTCCCCCGCACCAATCATTGATGAAGAAACGAGAAAAAATATAATAAACGAAATTATTACTCCGGTATTCGAAGGCTTTAAAAGAGAAGGACTTGAATATACAGGAATCTTATATGTTGGTTTAATGATCAAAGATAAAAGACCAAGTGTTGTAGAGTTTAATTGTAGGTTTGGGGATCCTGAAACTCAACCATTATTGTATAGAATTGACTCTGATATTTTTGACTTATTCTACATGACAGCAATAGGTAAAATAAATGATTATAAACTCAAATGGAAACCAAAAACTTCTGTTTCTATAGTTTTAGCATCTAAAGGTTATCCTAAAACACCTATAACAGGTGGTGAAATAAAAGATTTAAATAATATTAACCTTTCTGATAGTGAATTTATTTTTCATGCTGGGACTAAATTGGAGGATGGTAAAGTGTTAATTTCTGGTGGCAGAGTTTTAAATGTTACAGCGCTTGGAGATTCTCTTCAAAGCGCTATTGAATTAGCTTATAGATGTGTAGAAAAGATTGATACAACTAATTTTCATTACAGAAGCGATATCGGTAAGAAAGGGCTTTTAAAAAATAGCTAAATTGCTTGACATAGATTAAAAGTGTGGCATATTTCAAGGATTAAAAAACGAGGTATTTATGCCAACAATAAGTCAATTAATTAAAAATCCACGCTCGATTGAAAAGAAAAAGAGTAAATCAAGAGCGATGGAAAAAAACCCTCAAAAGCGTGGAGTTTGTACACGTGTTTATACAACTACTCCTAAAAAGCCAAACTCAGCCTTAAGAAAGGTTGCAAGAATCAGATTAACAAATGGATTTGAGGTAACAGGCTACATACCAGGTGAAGGCCATAAATTACAAGAACATTCAGTTGTCTTAATTAGGGGCGGCAGAGTAAAGGATCTTCCAGGCGTAAGATATCACATAGTTCGTGGTTCTCTCGATACTGCTGGTGTTGATGGGCGAAAACAATCTAGATCTAAGTATGGCACCAAGAGACCAAAGGCTAGTTAATTATGGCAAGAAAAGGACCCATCAAAAAAGCTGAAATAAGTGCTGATACAAAATATAACAATAGAATCGTAGCAAAATTCATAAATGCAATCATGCTCGATGGTAAAAAAAGTGTAGCTGAAACAGTTATTTATGATTCTTTTAAGATTATTGAAGACAAAGCAAAATCCGACCCTGTTGAGGTTTTTGAAGAGGCTATGAAAAATATTCAGCCACCTGTTGAAGTGAGATCAAGAAGAGTTGGAGGTGCTACATATCAGGTACCAGTTGAAGTGAATCCAGCTAGAAAACAATCATTGGCTATTAGATGGATATTGTCAGCAGCTAGAAAAAGGTCTGGTAAAACCATGTCATCAAAATTAGCTGCAGAATTTATGGATGCAAAAGAAAGTAAAGGTGGAGCTTTCAAAAAGAAAGAAGACACAATTAAAATGGCAGAAGCAAACAGAGCTTTTTCGCACTATAGATGGTAGGTTCTAAAAATATGAAAGATTTAAGCAAAGCTAGAAACATTGGGATTGTTGCACATATTGATGCTGGTAAGACAACAACTACAGAGAGAATTCTTTTCTATACTGGTAAAAGCTATAAAATTGGTGAAGTACATGATGGTGCTGCAACAATGGATTGGATGGAGCAGGAACGTGAAAGGGGAATAACAATTACATCTGCGACAACTGCTTGTAGTTGGGATGATCATGATATTAATATAATTGATACACCTGGCCACGTTGACTTTACCATCGAAGTTGAAAGATCTTTAAAAGTTCTTGATGGTGCATGTGTGGTTTTTGATAGCGTAGGTGGTGTAGAACCACAGTCAGAAACTGTATGGAGACAAGCAGATAGATATAAAGTTCCTAGAATGTGCTTTGTTAACAAAATGGATAGGACGGGCGCTAATTTCCAAAGAACTGTAGATCAAATTAAAGATAGGCTTGGTTCTAATCCAGTAAGATTGCATATTCCTTATTTTAAAAATGATCTGTTCGATGGAATTGTTGATCTAATAGAGATGAAATTAGCTGTTTGGGATGGCGAGTCACTTGGAGCTAAATTCGAGTTAATCGATATTCCTGAAGAAATAAAAGAAGAAGCTTCTTTAGCAAGAGATAATATGCTGGAATTACTATCAGATAACGACGAATCAATAATGGAGGATTATTTAGAAGGTAAAGAGATTGCTAGAGAAAGAATAATTAATGCGATACGAACCCAAACTATTGATTTAAATATTGTCCCCGTACTTTGTGGCTCGGCTTTTAAAAACAAAGGTGTTCAATTACTTCTTGATGCAGTTGTGAGATATTTGCCATCACCTCTAGACATTCCTGCAATTCAAGGTGTATCTCCTGATGATGAAACTGAGGTTATGGAAAGGAAAGCTGATGATAAGGAACCTCTTTCTGCTTTAGCTTTCAAAATTATGACTGATCCTTTTGTAGGAACAATAACTTATATTAGAGTTTATTCTGGTGTTCTGAATTCTGGCACATCAGTTTTTAATCCTTTGAAGAATTCATCTGAAAGAATAGGAAGATTGTTAAAAATGCATGCTGATAAAAGAGAAGAAATATCTTCAGTTGGTGCGGGAGACATTGCCGCTGCTGTTGGATTAAAAGATACATATACAGGTGAAACTCTTTGTGATAAGGGAAACCCAGTTATTTTAGAAAGCTTAAATTTCCCTGACCCTGTTATTTCTGTAGCAATTGAACCTGAAACAAAAGCGGATCAAGAGAAGCTTGGTATGGCGCTAAATAAATTATCAATCGAAGATCCTTCATTTAAAGTTAAAGTTGACCATGAAACTAATCAGACAATTATTTCTGGTATGGGAGAATTACATTTAGAAATTATTGTCGATAGATTAAAAAGAGAATTCAGCGTTGAGGCTAAAGTTGGCGCTCCACAGGTTGCTTATCGAGAAACCATAAGAGGATCAAGTGAGGCTGAGCAAAAATATATCAAGCAAACTGGTGGTAAAGGTCAGTACGGTCACGTAAAAATTAGAATTGAACCTCTTGATACTGGTGGAGGTTTTGAATTTGTTAATGAAATTAAAGGTGGTGCTATTCCTAGAGAGTTTATACCTGCTGTTGAAAAAGGTATTCAAGAAGCAATGAATAGTGGAGTAGTAGCAGGATATGAAGTTGTTGATGTAAAAGTAACACTCTATGATGGATCTTTCCATGATGTTGATTCTTCAGAAATGGCTTTTAAAATTGCAGGATCACTTGCTTTTAAAGATGCAGTTAAAAAAGCTGGCGCGGTTGTTCTTGAGCCAATGATGAAGGTTGAATGTGTATGCCCTGAAGATTTTATGGGGACTGTGATTGGTGATTTAAGCTCAAGAAGGGGTAAAGTCCAAGGTACTGAACTTAGAGGTGAATTACAGGGTGTTCAGTGTGAAGTTCCATTATCTGAGATGTTCGGATATGCCACAGATGTTAGGTCCTTGACAGAAGGACGTGCAACATTTACAATGGAGTTTTCAACTTATGCTGATGTACCAGCAAATATATACGAACAGTTGAAATTAAAAGAAGCATAATTTTTGTTTTTTAGGAGGGACATCTAAATGTCTAAAGAAAAATTTGAGAGAAATAAGCCTCACTGTAATATTGGAACCATAGGCCATGTTGACCATGGTAAAACAACTCTAACCGCGGCTATTACTATGACTTTATCTAAAGCTGGTGGTGGAGAATCTATGTCTTATGAAGATATTGATAACGCTCCTGAAGAAAAAGAAAGAGGTATCACTATCAACACTGCTCACGTTGAATATGAAACAGATACTCGTCATTATGCTCATGTTGATTGCCCAGGACACGCTGACTATGTTAAAAACATGATAACTGGTGCAGCTCAAATGGATGGAGCTATTTTAGTTGTTAGTGCTACTGATGGTCCGATGCCTCAAACAAGGGAACACATTCTTCTTGCAAGACAAGTTGGTGTTCCTAGACTTGTAATATTCTTAAATAAAGTTGATCAGCTTGGTGGAGATAAAGAACTTGTTGAACTTGTTGAGTTAGAGGTTAGAGAACTTTTAAATGAGTATGGATTTGAAGGAGATGATACTCCAATTGTATCAGGTTCTGCTTTAGCAGCTGTTGAAAATAGCGATCCCGAAACAGGCGAAAAGGCAATTTTAGAATTAATGTCAAAAGTTGATGAATGGATACCACAGCCTACAAGAGATGTCGATAAACCCTTTTCTCTTGCAATTGAAGATGTTTTTTCAATTTCAGGAAGAGGTACAGTTGTTACCGGTAGAGTTGAGCAAGGTAAACTGAATGTAGGGGATAAGATAGAAGTTGTAGGAATTAAAGATACTCAAGAAACTACTGCTACAGGTATAGAAATGTTTAGAAAACTTCTAGACTATGCAGAAGCTGGTGATAATGTAGGTGTTTTATTAAGAGGTATTGAAAAAGATCAAGTTGAGAGAGGGCAAGTTTTATGTGCTCCCGGTTCAATCAAGCCACACCAAAAATTTGAAGCTGAAGTATATGTTTTGAAGAAGGAAGAAGGTGGCAGACACACTCCTTTCTTCAAAGGTTACAGACCTCAATTCTATTTTAGAACTACAGATGTAACTGGCTCAATTGAGCTTGGTGAAAATGTAGAGATGGTAATGCCTGGAGATAATACAAAAATGAATGTAGAACTTATCTGCCCTGTTGCTATGGCAGATGGATTAAAATTTTCTATCCGTGAAGGGGGTAGAACAGTTGGAGCAGGTGTTATCAGTAAGATAACCGAGTAATAAAATATGGAAACCGCACCAAAAGTAAGAATAAAGCTTAAATCTTTTGATCATAAGCTTTTAGATAAATCGACTTTTGATATTGTTGATACGGTTAAAAGAACCGGGGCTAAGGTTGCAGGTCCAATTCCGTTACCAACGGACATTTCAAGAACATGTGTTTTAAGAGCGCCTCATGTTTATAAGGACTCTAGAGAACATTTCGAAATGAGGACCCACAAACGTCTTGTAGATATTCTTGAACCTACTCAACAAACTATTGATTCGTTGATGAAGCTTGATTTGGCTTCTGGTGTAGAAGTAGAGATTAAACTGCAAGGTGTCTAAATGTCAGAAGAAAATGTTGAAACCGAAGAATTAGTTCAAACTGAATCCCAAGATTCTATTGATAATGATCAAAATGATGAAGTTGATTCTAAAAATATAGAAAAATCTATAAGATTAAGTGGTTTAATGGGAACAAAATTAGGAATGACTCATTCAATTATGGATGATGGAAGAGTTATACCTACAACCCTTGTTCAACTAGGTCCTTGCTATGCTCTAGAAAAAAGTTTAAAGAGTAAAAAAACCTCATTAAAAGTAGGTTATTTAGATATAAAACCTACATCATTAAATAAACCAAAACTTTCTTATTTTTCTAAGTTAAAAGTTAAGCCAGTAAAATATATTAAAGAATTTGACCTCTTGGAGGATGTTGAAATACAACCTGGTACGGAGATTAAGGCTGATATTTTTAAAGAAGGTGATAAAACAGATGTCACATCTAACTCAAAAGGTAAAGGTTTCGCAGGTGTAATTAAAAGACATAATTTTGCAGGATTACGACATACTCATGGTACACCTCAGAATCAAAGATCTGGTGGTTCGATAGGAGCATGTGCATATCCTGGCAGAGTATGGAAAGGTCAAAAGATGGCTGGTAGATATGGTGGCAAGAAATCAACAATTCAAGGATTAGAAGTTTTAAAAGTAGATCTTGAAAAGAATTTAATATTTATTAAAGGTTCAATACCTGGTTCAAATGGATCATTGGTATATGTAAACCACACAAGGAAAGGTAATGGACTTACAAATAATTAATTTAGATAATAAAAATATTGGAAAACATTCAATTGATATCAACGATAATGTTGAAATCAATAAATTTGCGATAAGTCAAGTTGTAAAATGGCAATTGGCTAAAAAAAGAGCCGGAACCGCTGCTACCAAAAATAGAGCTCTTGTTCAAGGTAGTGGCAAGAAACCATTTAAACAAAAAGGGACTGGTAATGCTAGAGCTGGAACAAGAACATCACCGATATGGAGAGGTGGAGGTGTAATTTTTGGCCCAAGCCCTAAGGATTGGTCCTTTACAATTCCAAAAAAAATTAAAAAATTAGCTTTGCAAAATGCTTTACTTTATAAAATAAATCAAAAAAGTATTTATTTGGTTGACTCATTCGAATTAGAGGACAATAAAACAAAAAATCTTTCTTCAAAACTTAATAATATGGATCTTGGAAAGAAGATTTTAATTGTAAATCATGGAGAGAATATTAATCTTGAGCTATCATCACGTAACTTATCCAACGTTAAAGTTATTCATCCTGATGGTTTAAACGTTTACGATATATTAAATTTTAATTCTATTTTAATCCATAAAGATTCTATAGATAAAATTTTGTCGAGGGTTAAATAAATGAAAAAGTATATTTCTGATATTTTGATAAAACCATTAATGACAGAAAAATCAGCATCACTTAATCAGTCACAATGTTATGTTTTTGAAGTCGCATCATCATCTACTAAAAATGAAATTCGTGATGCTATTCAAAAGTTTTTCAACGTAAAAGTTAAAGATATCAGGACTTCAACAAAGCCTGGAAAAATAGTAAAAAAAGGCGGGAAAGTGGTAGGTAAAAGGTCTAAGCAGAAAAAAGCCTTTATAACTTTAAAAGAGGGGTCAATAGAGTTTATCCAAGGAGTCTAATATGCCAATTCAAAAATATAAACCTACTAGTCCTGGAAGACGCTTTATGACATCAGCTGATTTCGATGAAATCACTACTAATGTTCCTTACAAGCCATTAGTTAAATCTGTTCATAAAAAGAAAGGTAGAAATAATAATGGACGTATTACTTCTAAAAGTAGGGGTGGTGGAGCAAAAAAATTATACAGGATTATCGATTTCAAAAGAGATAAATTTGATATACAAGGTACCGTTAAAACGATTGAATATGACCCAAACAGGTCATCACGAATAGCCTTAATCAATTATTCCGATGGTGAAAAAAGATATATATTAGCTCCTTTAAATTTGAAAGTGGGTTCAAAAATAATATCATCTGAAAAAACTGAAATAGTAAATGGTAATTCGTTGTTATTGAAAAACATACCTGAAGGGACACTCGTACATAATATTGAAATGTCACCAAAGGGTGGAGGAAAAATAGCAAGATCAGCAGGAGCATATGCAACAGTTCTTGGAACAGAAAATAATTTAACTCAAATTAAATTAGCATCTGGTGAAACAAGAAAACTACTTTCTGATTGTAGAGCAACTATAGGAAAACTTGGAAACGAAAAGCATAATCAGATTGTAATTGGTAAGGCTGGCCGTAAAAGATACTTAGGAAGAAGGCCTATTGTAAGAGGTGTAGCTATGAATCCCGTAGATCATCCTCATGGTGGTGGTGAAGGTAAAGCAGCGCGAGGCAATCCACATCCTGTTTCAAAATGGGGTTGGATAACAATTGGTAAGAAAACAAGAAATAATCCTAAATCAGACAAACTTATTGTAAAAAGAAGAAGAATTGGATATGGGATGGATAAGAGGTAATTAATATATGGGTAGATCAATTAAAAAAGGACCTTTCGTCGATGAAAAACTTATGAAAAAAGTTTTGAAGGCAAAAGCAGAGGATAGTCAAAAGATAATTAAAACCTGGTCAAGAAGATCTATGATTGTTCCTGACATGATTGGATTAACTTTTGCAGTTTATAATGGAAAGAAATTTGTACCTGTTTACATAACAGAATATATGCTTGGGCATAAACTTGGAGAATTTTCTCCAACCAGAACATTTGTATCACACGCTGGTGGCGATAAAAAATCTAAGGTGGGCAGATAATGATTTCTAAAGCTATCAATAAGTATGTTAGAAGAACGCCTAGAAAGGTTAATACTGTTTTAGATATTATTAGAGGAAAAAATGTCGATTACGCCTTCATGTTATTAAAGAATGTAAACAAGGGAGCTAAAGATGAAGTTTCTAAAACATTAAAATCAGCAGTTTCTAATGCTTATGAAAAGGGATATACAGATACTGCTAAGATTTCTGTGTCTGAGGCTTATAGCACTGAGGGTCCAATATTTAAAAGATACAAAGCAAGGGCTATGGGAAGAGCAACAAAGAGATATAAAAGAACTAGTCATATAACTATAATTCTTAAGGAGGATGCTATCTAATGGGTCAAAAAGTAAATCCTATATCGCTTAGAATTGGCATAACTAGAAACTGGAATTCTAATTGGTTTGTAGCTAATAAGATAAAGTATAAAGAATTTCTTCATGAAGATTTAAAAGTAAGAAATTATGTAAAGAAAAAATTCTTTCAATCTGGTATATCCAAACTAGAGATAGAGAGATCTTCCGATGAAAAAATCAGACTAGTGGTTTATTGTTCAAAGCCTGGTCTTTTGATAGGAAGAAAGGGTGTAGACATTGAGAATCTGAGAAAAGATTTAAATAAAATGGTAGGTAAAGAAATATTTATTGATATACGAGAGGTCAAGAGACCGGAAATAGACTCACAATTAGTAGCTGAAAACATAGCATTACAACTTGAAAGAAGAGTTGCCTATAGAAGAGCTATGAAAAGAAGTATGTCTTCTGCTTTACGTCTTGGAGCAATAGGTATAAAGGTAATGGTCTCAGGAAGGTTGGGTGGTGCAGAAATTGCACGAAGTGAATGGTATCGTGAAGGTCGTGTCCCATTAAGTACTCTTAGAGCCGATATAGATTATGGTTTTGCAGAAGCTTTAACTACTTATGGAATAATTGGCATCAAAGTTTGGATATTTAAAGGTGAAGTTATTAAAAGAAAGGAAAAAAATAAGGGAGTAGATAATGCTGCAGCCTAAAAAAAGTAAACATAGAAAAATCCATAAAGGAAGAGTTAGAGGCGTTGCAACTAAAGGTAATAAAGTTTCTTTTGGAGAATATGGTCTTCAATCTTTAGATTTTTCCAGAATCACTGGTAGACAGATCGAAGCAGCGAGGATTGCTATCACAAGAAAAGTAAAAAGGGGTGCAAAACTTTGGATAAGGATTTTTCCTCACAAGCCTGTTTCAAAAAAACCTGCAGAAGTACGAATGGGTAAGGGTAAAGGTGATATAGATAGATATGTTGCTCCTATTAAGAAAGGAACTATGTTGTATGAAATTGCTGGAGTTGATGAAGAACTAGCACGTGAGGCTCTAAGATTAGCATCTGCTAAACTCCCAGTGAGAACTAGAATAGTAGTTAGGACACGAGGATTATTGATATAATGGATATGCAAGAAATAAAAAAGTTAGATACAGAAGAGATTGAAAATAAAATAAAAGAATTAAAGGATTCGATCTTTAAGAATAAAATTGCAAAATTAAATCAAGGTGATTTTGATACTAACTCCTTTATAAAAATTAGGAAAGATATTGCTAGATGCATGACAGAATTAAATATAAGAAAAAGGGAGGATAACTAATGTCTAGAGGCAGAATGAGAGAAGTAAAAGGTACAGTAATCAAAAATTCTTCTGATAAGACCATAATGGTTCAGACAGAGACTTCCTCGAAAAATAGAATTTATAATAAAATTGTGGTTATGAAGAAGAAGTTTCATGTGCATGATGAAAAGAATGAGGCTAAGGTTGGAGATCAAATAAGAGCAATTGAGACAAAGCCTATAAGTAAAAGTAAGAGATGGAAACTAGTAGAAATTGTTAGCAAAGGAGAAGTCTTATGATTCAAACAGAAACTCAGTTAGTTTCAGCTGACAATTCTGGAGCAAAACAGCTTAATGTAATAAATCTTAAAGGCGGATCTTTTAGAAGGTATGCCAGAATTGGTGATATTGTAACAGTTTCAATTAGAGCAGCTATTCCAAATTCAAAAGTTGAAAAAGGCAAGATTTTCCAAGCCGTAATAGTAAGAACTAAAAAAGAATTGAGAAGACCTGACGGTTCTTATATAAGATTCGATGATAATGCTGCTGTACTGATTAATAAAGAAAAGCAGCCAGTTGGCACAAGAATATTTGGTCCTGTAGCCAGAGAGCTTAGAAATAAAGGTTTCATGAAAATTGTTTCATTAGCCCCGGAGGTTCTATAAGATGGCAAAGACATCCAGACCAAAAAAAGGCGAAGAGGTTAAGATTATTGCTGGTAAATATAAAGGACAGGTTGGGAAAGTTTTAACTGTTTTTCCTAAAGATAATAAAGTAATTATAGAAAATATTAATGTTGCAAAAAGGCATCAAAAACCTAATCAACAAAATCAATCAGGTGGTATTGTGAATAAAGAAAAGCCGATTCACATATCTAATGTAAAGGTAGTAGGAAATGGATAATATCAAGACAGTGTATGACAATTCAGTGCAAGATTTATTAAATTCAATAAATTTATCTAATAAGATGCAAGCACCTAAAATAGTTAAAGTTTCATTAAATATGGGACTAGGTAAAATGTCTGATGCTGGTAAAGATGGAAAATTGATAGAAGAAGCTGTGAATGAATTATCAAGAATTGCTAATCAAAAAGCTGTTGCCACTAAAGCAAAGAAATCTGAGGCTGGATTCAAGCTAAGAGAAGGTTCCTCTATTGGTGCAAGGGTTACGTTAAGAGGTAATAAAATGTATGAATTTCTAATGAAATTACTTCATCTTGCATTACCTAGAGTAAGAGATTTTAGAGGCATATCAAGAAAAGCATTCGATAAAAGAGGAAATTATAATTTAGGTATTCAAGATCATTTAATATTTCCTGAAATTGATCCTACAAAGACATCAAGAAGTAAGGGTCTTAATATAACTATTGTAACAACTGCACAAAACGACGATGGCGCATTAATTTTAATGGAGAAGTTAGGTTTTCCTTTTAAGAAAAAATAGGTGGTATATATATGGCAAAAAAATCAATGATTGTTAAAGCAAATAAAAAACAAAAATTTAAAGTTAGGGAATATAATAGATGCCCAATTACTGGTAGACCTAGAGGGTTTATTAGAAAATATGGTATGAGTAGAAATGCATTTAGAAAGCTAGCAAGTGAAGGATTAATACCTGGCGTAAAAAAGGCTAGTTGGTAGAGAGGAAAATATGATAGTAGATCCAATTTCAGATATGTTAACAAGAATTAGAAATGCTGTTTCCAGAAAGCACAAGCATGTGTTAATTCCATCTTCAAAATTTAAAGTAGAAATTGCTAAAATTTTACAATCAGAAGGTTTTATCAACTCTTTTGAAATTATTAAAATTAGTAATTTTGATAATATAAAAATCGATTTAAAATATGATTCAAGAAAAATTTCCGTAATAAAGAAAATAAAAAGAATAAGCAAGCCTGGATTGAGAGTTTATGTTAATAAAAATGAGATACCAAGGATCTCTGGCGGACTTGGTACTTCAATAATATCGACATCTAAAGGTGTTATGACTGGAAATAAGGCCAGAGAAATTGGTGTAGGAGGAGAGATTCTCTGTAGTATTCTCTAATAAAATATGTCTAGAATTGGAAATAAAGAAATTTTATTAAATAAAGAAATTAAACTGACCTTCAATGAAGGAGTATTGACCGTTAAAGGTCCAAAAGGAGAACTCAACAGATCAATCCCCACTGAAGTTCAGCTAGACATTAGTGATGAAAAAATTCTTGTCAAAAGATCCTCAGAGGTTAATAAAGTCAAAGCACTTCATGGGTTAACAAGATCATTAATCAATAATATGGTTATTGGAGTCACAAATGGATTTGAAAAAGCTCTTGAAATTAAGGGTACAGGATATAAGTGTGATATTAAATCTAAAACTGAACTAGTTTTAAATTTAGGATATTCAAATCCAATTAATTTTTCATTGCCTGATGGAATTGAGGCTGAAACTGAAAATAAAGGAACACTTTTAAAAATTAAAGGAATTAACAAAGAGGTAGTTGGTGAGATTGCTGCAAGAATAAGAAAGCTTAGAAAACCTGAAAGATATAAAGGTAAAGGTGTTAGATATCAAGGAGAATATGTTAAGCTCAAAGCAGGTAAATCAGCAGGTGCAAAGGGTGAATAATTATGATTAACCAGATAGAGAAAAATAAATTAAGAATTAAAAGACATTTTAGAAATAGAAAAAATATTTTTGGTACAGCAGAAATACCTAGATTATATGTATTCAGGTCTCTAAAAAATTATTATGCAAGTATAGTCGATGATACAAAAGGTATTACATTAGCTTCAGCTAAAATAGCAAGGAAAGAATCATCAGAGAAATTAGCTGAAATTTTAGCAGAAAAAGTAATTAAAATTGGCATAAATAAAGTTATTTTTGATAAGAGTGGTTATAAATATCATGGCAGACTTAAACAATTTGCTGATAGTCTAAGAGAAAGAGGAATTAGTTTTTAGGAGAAATATATTGAGTTCAAATCAAGATAAAGAATTTATTGAAAAAATTATCCATATCAGAAGAGTTGCGAAAGTTACTAAAGGCGGAAAGAATTTCCATTTTACTGCTTTAGTCGTTATTGGAAACATGAAGGGAAAAGTAGGCTCTGGCCTTGGTAAATCTAATGAAGTTCCTGATGCGATAAGGAAAGCAATTGAAAAAGCCAAGAAGAATCTAATTGAAGTTGGTATGAATGGAAGGACTATTACACATGAGGTTTATGCTAAGTCCTTATCTTCTCAAGTAATGATAAGACCTGCGGGTTCAGGTACTGGAGTTATAGCTGGTGCAGCAGTTAGATCTGTATTAGAATTAGCGGGAATAAAAGATGTTCTTACTAAATCATTGGGATCTAGAAATCCTATCAATGTAGTAAATGCCACAATGGAATGTTTAAGATCCTTAAGTGAACCTGCTGATACAGCTCAAAGTCGTGGAAAAGAATCAAATGAATTAGATCTCCCTAAACAATATTATAAAAATAAAGCAGAAGGTGAAGCTAATGCTTAATGAACTTAAAAAAACTACAATAACTGGCAAAACTCGAGTTGGAAGAGGACCTGGCTCTAAAGGTAAAACAGCTGGGAGAGGACATAAAGGTCAAAATTCAAGATCTGGTGGTGGAGTTCCTATTTTATTCGAAGGTGGACAATCAAGCTTTGTTTTAAGGACTCCTAAAAGAGGGTTTAAAAATTATAATAGGATAGAATTCGACGTAATTAATGTAGGTCAATTAGATAAAATTGATACTAATGATGAAATAAATAAAGATTTTTTAATAAAGATTGGGAAGATTAACGGAAAGAACCCACTTAAAATATTAGGCCAGGGTGATATTTCCAAGAAAATTTCTATTAAAGCAGATGCTTTTTCCAAAACTGCAGAAAGAAAAATTAAATCAGCTGGCGGTTCTATTATTAAAGTATGAGTTCAGTCGATTCACTTCCAAAGCTACCAGAGCTAAATAAAAGAATTTTATTCACACTTTTTATTTTAGTTGTTTATAGATTAGGAGTATTTGTTCCAATACCTGGAGTTGACTCAGCCGAGATTTTAAAAATTTTTTCAAATCAGGGTAAATCTTTTTTTGATATAATTAATTTATTTTCAGGAGGAGCATTTGAACGAGCATCTATATTCGCATTAGGTGTTATGCCATATATTACTTCTTCAATTGTTATGTCATTAGTTGTAAAGACAGTACCTAAATTAGAAGAATTAAATAAAGAGAGTTCAGGAAAAAAAAGAATTGCCCAATATTCAAGATATTTAACTATAGTAATATGCTTTTTTCAGGCCTCTCTTTTAGTTACTGCATTACAAACAGGTTTAGGGACTGGTGTAGATATTGTTTTTGATCCTGGATTAAGTTTCTATTTGTTAACCGTTTTTACTTTAACTGCAGGAACCTTCTTTGTTATGTGGTTAGGAGAACAAATAACTAATTTTGGAATTGGTAATGGTTTATCTTTGATAATTGCTGCATCTATTATTACAGGTGCACCATCAGCTATAGGTAAATTATTTAATTTTGTTTCTACTGGTGATTTAAATATATTGACAATAATTTTATACATAATAATTATGCTTGGAATTTTATATTCTGTAGTTTTTGTTGAAAGATCTTTCAGAAAAATACCAGTTCAATATCCGCAAAAGACTCAAGGAAGGAAAGTTTCAATGGCTCAATCCTCACACTTACCACTTAAAATTAATCCAGCCGGAGTTATTCCTCCAATATTTGCTTCATCAATATTGCTTTTACCTTTAACAATTTTTAATTATGTCGATAGTCCTACACTTAACCAACTTTCGGCTTCTTTTTTAAACAATGGTTTTATTTATAATGGTGTTTTTGCATTATTGGTTATATTTTTTACTTTCTTTTATACAGGTATGGTTATAAATCCATCAGAACTATCTGAAAATCTTAAAAAAAATGGTGCTTTTATTCCAGGTATTAGACCTGGTGGAAACACAACAGACTATATTAAAGGTGTTATGGCAAAGCTTACTGTGATAGGAGCATTGTACCTAGCTCTAGTTTGTACAATTCCAGCAATTCTTAATGCTAAACCTTTCAGCTTGCCATTCTTCTTTGGTGGTACATCACTACTAATTGTTATAGGTGTAACTTTAGATTTTATTCAACAAATTCAGTCTTTTTTAATATCTGATAATTATGATAATTATGGAAATAAAAAAAGGAAAAAAGAACCAAAAAGGTTCAATATGAGGTGATTTTATGATTCTAATTTTATTTGGCCCTCCAGGAGCAGGTAAGGGTACTCAAGCAGATTATTTAAAGGAGAAATTTAATTTATTACATTTATCTACTGGTGACATTCTTAGGGAGGAAGTTTCAAATAATACTGAGCTAGGTGTGCAAGCCAAAAAATTTATGGATTCAGGCGAATTAGTGACTGATGAATTAATAATCGGAATGATAAAAAATAAAATAGAGTCAACTGTCAATGTTGAGGGTTTTCTGTTTGATGGTTTTCCAAGAACTATATCGCAAGCAGAAGCATTAGATCAAATGCTTGATTCTAGTAATAAGTCAATTGATAAAGTTATTTCTTTAGAAGTAGATGATAAAACACTAATAGAGAGACTTTTGGCACGAGGAAGAAGTGATGATAATGAGGAGACAATCAAGAATAGGCTGGAAGTATATAAGAACCAAACATTACCTATCAAAGACTATTATCATAGTAAAAATCAATTAGTTGAGATAAAAGGAGACAGCTCTATAGAAGAGGTTAGTTCAGAAATAGAGAAATCCTTATAAAAATGTCTGTAAAAATTAAAAGTAAATCAGAAATAAGTAAAATGAGTGAATGCGGTAAAATCATTGCTGAAGTAAGAGAATTGATTATCAAAAACATTGAACCTGGAATATCAACTTGGGAACTTGATAAGTTAGCTGAAGAATACACGGTTTCGAAAGGTTTTGTTCCAGCATTCAAAGGTTATCAGAATTTTCCATCATCAATATGCACCTCTATTAATGACGAAGTAGTTCATGGATTACCCTCAAAAAATAAAGTGTTAAAAAATGGAGATATTATTGGAATAGACTTTGGAGTCTTTGATGGAACATTTTATGCTGATTCTGCTTTTACTTTTGCCGTTGGCAATGTAGATGAGGAAGTGACTAAACTTCTTCATGTTACCAAAAGTTCATTAGAAAAAGGAATAGACAAAGCGGTGGTTGGAAATAAGATTTATGATATTTCTAAAGCTATTCAGGATTATATAGAATCATATGGATTCTCTGTAGTAAGGACTTACGTCGGACATGGAATAGGCAGAAATTTACACGAGGAGCCTCATGTCCCAAATTTTATATTAAGTAAAAAAGATAGATCATCTTCAATTAAATTAAAGGAGGGAATGGTTTTAGCGATTGAGCCAATGGTAAATACCGGTGATTATGAAGTTGAGTTAAGTGATGATAAGTGGACCGTCAAAACTAAAGATGGAAGCTTATCTGCACATTTTGAGCATACTGTGGCTATTACCAAGGATGGACCAAAAATCCTAACAAATTAAATTATGGCAAAAGAAGAAAGAGTAGAACTTGAAGGGTCGATTTTAGAGGCATTGCCAAATGCAATGTTTAAAGTAGAGCTTGAAAATGGACATCAAATATTGGCCTATGTTTCAGGCAAAATGAGGACGCATTTTATCAGAATTCTTCCTGGAGATAAGGTAAAAGTTGAAGTATCCCCTTATGATTTGACAAAAGGAAGAATAACATATAGATTGAAATGACATTATCGTATATAATATAACGCTTTAACGGAGTTTTTATGCCTAGAATTGCTGGAGTAGACATACCTGAGAATAAAAGAGTTTTGATATCCTTAACTTATATTTATGGTATTGGAAAAAAAATTTCTCAAGATATTCTTGAGAAAGCAAATATTGACTCTTCAATTAAAACATCTCAATTGACAGATGATGATGTTGCAAGAATAAGGCAACTTATTGAAAATGATTATCTTGTAGAAGGCGAATTAAGAGTAGAAGTTCAAAATAATATAAAAAGATTACAAGAAATAGTTTCTTATCGAGGTATTAGACATAGAAAAAAATTGCCCTGTAGAGGACAGAGAACCAAGTCAAATGCTAGAACCAGACGAGGGAAGAAAGGGCTTGCAATTGCTAAGAAGAAACAAGCGGGATTAAAATAGGAGTTTTTCTAATTTGAAAAAAAATAAAAAAAACAAAAAATCAAAAAAGTTTGTTGAAAGCGGTAAAGCACACATACAAGCAACTTTTAATAATACAATTGTCACTATAACTGATGATGATGGCAATGTATTATCTTGGGCTGCAGGTGGGAAAGAAGGCTTTAAAGGAACTAGAAAAGGAACTCCATTCGCTGCTCAATTGGCCGCAGAAGATGCCGCTAAAAAAGCAGCAGAATTTGGAATGAAAACTATTGCTGTTTATGTAAAGGGACCAGGTCCCGGACGAGAAACTGCAATTAGATCTATTCAGTCAGCAGGCATTAAGATTAATTTAATTAAGGACGTTACACCACTTCCTCATAATGGATGCAGGCCACCTGCTAAGAGAAGAGTTTAAGTAAAGAGGTATTTATTTTTGGCTAGATATACAGGACCAACAACCAAGCTATCACGAAGGGAAGGACAAGAACTTTTTTTAAAAGGTGATAGGTCATATTCAGATAAAGCTGCAAGAAGGCTAAATATACTGCCTGGGCAAAGTCAATCAAAGTTTAATCAAAAATCTTCAGAATATGCTATTAGGCTTCGTGAAAAACAAAAGCTAAAAAGAATTTTTGGATTAACTGAAAAGCAATTTAGAATCAATTTTGTTAAATCAAATAAACAACCTGGAGTCACTGGTGATAATTTGATTTCAAACCTTGAAAGAAGACTTGATAATGTAGTTTATAGGCTTGGGTTTTTAAGTTCAAGAAATGAAGCCCGCCAATATGTAAATCATGGACATATATTAGTTAACAATAAAAAAGTAGATATACCCTCTTTTCTTGTTTCAGTAAATGATGTTGTAGAAATAAGAGAGAAAAGTAGAGATAAGAAAAGAATTAAAGAATCGGTCGAGTCAGTAGCTAGGAGAGGTGTACCTGAATGGCTAGATTTTGATTCAGAAAAATTAAGCGGAATTGTAAAAAGATTACCAAATAGAGATGATTTTACATTGCCTCTTGATGAACAATTGATTATCGAGTTTTATTCTAAACTATAGGAGATTAAATGGAATTTCAAAGAAATTGGATTGGTTTGCACAAACCAAAATCAATACAAATAGATCAAAAAAATAAATCTGAAACATATGGTAAATTCATATGTCAGCCTCTTGAAAAAGGTTATGGACTGACTATTGGTAATTCTTTAAGAAGAATTTTGTTATCTTCAATACAAGGACCAGCTATTACTAAAGTTAAAATAGACGGCGTTCAGCATGAATTCTCCACCATAACTGGTATTAAAGAAGATGTTACAGAAATAATTCTGAATTTAAAAAAATTGAATTTAAAAATGTCTACTTATGAACCTCAAGTTATTAGGCTTAGTTATGAAGGTGAAGGAGAAGTTACTGCAAAAGATATTGAAGTTAATCAAAATATAGAAATAGTAAATGAACATCAATTTATTGCTACTTTGTCTGAAGGTGCCAAGATTGACATAGAGATGACAGTTGAGATGGGTAGAGGATATGTAACAACTGAGTCAAGAGATGATAATAGTCACTCAATTGGCGATATATTGCTTGATGCGATTTTTTCACCTGTTGTCAAAGTTAATTATAACGTTACTGCGGCTAGGGTTGGCAGAAGGACAGATTATGAAAGGCTTACGCTAGAAGTCTGGACAAATGGAACAGTACTTCCTGAAGATTCCGTAGCATTCGCTGCTAAAATTTTAAAAGACCAGATGACAGTATTTGTTAACTTTGATGAAGAAGAAGTTGACTCAATACCAATAGTTGAGGAAGAAAATGATGAAATAATTGGTTCAGAGGACATTTTATTTACGAAAATTGAAGAATTAGATTTCTCAGCCAGATCTTTAAATTGTCTTGAAAAAGCTAGTATTAAATACTTGGGTGATTTAATTCAACTCAACGAAGAAGACTTGTTGAATTTAGAAAATTTTGGTAAAAGATCTCTAAATGAGGTTAGAGATGTAGTAGCTTCATTTAATCTAAGATTGGGTGAAGATATTAACAAGGATTTGTATTATGAACAAAGAAAGATTAAAGAGGATGATTCTTCAGATAATTCAGAACAGGAATTTGTAGATGAGACATAGAGTTAGAAAAGGAAAGTTGGGTCTAAAGACTCAACATAGGCTTTCAATGTTAAAAAACTTAGCAACAGAACTTTTCCGTCACGGAAGAATTATTACAACAGATGCTAGAGCAAAAGAATTAAAAAGATTTTCTGAAAAAATTATAACTACTGCAAAAAAAGATTCTGTTCATTCAAGAAGAATAGTTGATGCAAAAATTAAAAATCGAGAAGTGCTAAAATATTTGTTTGAACATATAGCGCCAAGCTATGTAGATAGGCCTGGAGGCTATACAAGAGTTATAAAACTTTCATACAGGAGAGGTGATGCAGCTCCTTTGTCGGCTATAGAATTGGTTGGCCTAGATGTACCTTTTAAGCCTGTTGAAGATGAAGCAAGCGATCTCGAAAAAGATCAGCCAGAAGAATCATAGTAAGGATTATGTCGAATAATCTAGGTATCATTTTAGATCCCAACTCATTAAAAAATATAGAGTACATAGTAAAAAAAGCAGATGAATATAATTTTCATTCTGCCTGGACTACAGAACTTTATAGATCCTCATTTGAACAACTCACCTATATTGCTGGATTAACTAAAGAAATAAAAATTGGTTCAGCAGTGACTTTAGCATTTGTAAGGAGTCCTCTAATGACTATGATTTCCGCTATGGATATTGATCAGATATCAAATGGAAGGCTAATTCTTGGATTAGGATCAGGTGCAATAAATACTAATAGAAAGTGGCATTGTAATAACGATTTTGCTAATCCTTCTGAAAGAATGAGCTCTTTGCTGAAAATATTAAAAATAATCCAAAATGGTCTATATAAGGGCCAAGATATTGAATATGAGGATAATTTCTATAATATTGAAATAAAAGCTTTTAAAAGGCCTTTTAAGCCTCTTAGGAGCGAAATACCAACAATAGTAGCCGGAATTGGTCCTAAAATGTCTCGAGTTGCCCTTGAAGAATCTGACGGTTATCTAGGACATGTTGTTTGCTCATTGGACTATTTAAAAAATAATATCTTGCCTATTAGATCCGATAAGCATACTTCTATTTCTTCTATTATCTTGTGTGCCATCAATAAAGATAAGTTCCAAGCAATAAATGATTGTAAAGGAACTATTGCTTTTTATTCAATTGTTAAAGCCTATGCAAAACCATTTATTCAACTTGGATTCGAAGAAAACATTAAGAAGATTAGAGAAGCATATTTTAAACAAGATGTTCAAGGTATGTTAGATAATGTTAGTAACGAAATGGTTGAGAAATTTGCAGTTGTTGGATCTGCTGAGGAAGTATCTGAAAAAATTGAAGTATATAAAAAAATATTGGATTTACCTATACTTACAGCACCACATTATTATATAAGTCATGAAAAATTAGAATATTATCAAAACGAAATCTTAGAAACATTTAAAGTTTTTTAGCTTTATAAATTGTTACAAGTCCAAAATTGAATGATTCATATTTTTCTACTTCAAATGAATTTTTTTCTAGAATTTTTACGAACTCTCTGGGACTATAAAAATTATTAATTGATTTCGACAAATATAAATACTCTCTAAACTTACCAAATAAAAGTCCAACAAATGGTATTACAAAAAAAAGATATAGATTAGTTATGATTTTTAGAAGAATATTATTATTTTTTGAGAATTCCATTATTAACAATAGCTGATTTTTTTTTAAAACTCTGCGAATTTCAACAAGGGAATCATTAATTGAAACTGTATTTCTTATACCGAACGATATAGTTACAAAATCAAAATAATTATCTTCATATTTAAGATTTTCAGCATACGACTCAATAAATTTTATTTCTTTATACTTTTTTCTTGCAATTCTAAGCATATCAATTGAAGGATCTATGCCTGTGCAATCAGTATTCGGATATTTGTCTTTAATAAGTGATATGATATCACCTGTTCCAGTTGCAAGATCTAAAACCTTTCCTTCAAACTTTGCAATATTAATAAAATTAGATTTCCATTTTTTATGTTTTCCTAAGCTTATAATGTTATTTATACGATCATATACATTAGCAATGGAGTCGAAAGTATCCTTTGTCTGAGGCATTCTATAAATCCTTAACTATTTTGCTTGCTTTCGCTATGTTCCCGTATGTCATTACGTGGATTCCATCTAAATCATTTTTATATTCAGATATTAATTTTTTTAAATATTCTTCAGAACTCGAAGACATACGTTTGTTGTTCATTCTTTTAAGTTCTCTTATATGTTTTGAATTTACATTAATTCCACCAAGTTTTTTTATTATATTATTTAGTGCAAAAATATTTGATATTGGTAGAACACCACATAAAATTTTATAGTTTTTATTTTTTGAAATTTTAGCTACTAAATCAAAGTCATATTCTGAATATACAGGCTGTGTTATGAAAATTCTTGATCCTTTTTTTAATCTTCTTTGTATAGTCTTTTTTAATTCATTTAATGATTTATTGAGATTAAGTGCTGAAAAAATTTCATAATTTTTATCAATAGTAATAGGATTGTTGTTATAGTCATGACCATTACTAAAATTTTTAATTATTTGAATTAATGAATCAGTATTAACTTCATATACCTCTTGAGCCCTTTTAGAGTCTCCAACATTAATCTTATCTCCTTTTACAACTAGAAGTTTATTTATTCCCATAGAAATGACACCCAGAATTTCGCTTTGTAAAGCTAGTGAGTTTTTGTCTCGTGTTGAAAAATTTATAATAAGTTTTCTTTTATCAATTCCTTTTAGTATAAGCTTATGCGCTAAAGCTACAGGAGATATCCTAAGCTTTGCCAATGGAGAGCAGGTTATATCTAATAAATCAAAATTATGTTGATATTTTATTATTTTGCTAAGATAGTTATCTTTTATATTGTACTTAGGCGGTACAATTTCAAAAGATTTTTTGAATGTATTTTTGTATAAGTTAGAATTTATCATTCAATGCGCTTTGTATTTATATTAATTTTTCTCGTATTTCCATACTTAGACACATATGGTATCACGAAAGTCTATAATTTAATAGATAAAAAACTTGTTATTCATACCAATGAACCATTATCAAGTGATCAAAAAGCATCCATCAAGCGAAAATTGGATAAAATTACAGAGACACTTGATCCTTACGATTCTGACTCATTTGTTTCAAGATTTAATGACTTAGAAAAAAATTCCGATGTATCTGCGCCAGATATTTTTGTTGATGCCTACAAAGTTATGGGAGATTTTAATAAGATAACCAAAGGAAGATTTAATCCTACATCTTTCACTTTACTTTCAAAAAGTACTAAGCTTAAAAAGCTCAATTATTATCTTAAATCTGGAGTTCATGCTAGATGTATATCTATGAAAAATATCAAAATAAAAATCAACAATGTTTTTTCTAAATCACAAGAATGTACAAGAATTAGTTTTGATTCTATTATTGAGGGAATTACAGTAGATAATATTAGGAATTATTTGTTAGAACAAGGGGTAGGGGCTTTTGCAATAGTTTTTGGATCTGTTGTAACCAAATTTAATTATGAGCTTGAAAATTCTGAATTCATAAAAATTCCTGATTATTTATATAAAAAAATTGATTTTTCATTGATCAATTCTTATTCAATATATTTAATTGATGACAAGATTAGAACTTATAATATTAATATGAAGCAGAATGAGCTTGCTTTAAGAGACGATTTAGTAATAATTGTTGCTACTGATTCAAATTCAAACAATAATATTTTAGCGAATACATTAAATCTTATAGATATTGATAAATTAAGTAATACTTCAAAATTAACTCAAAAGTTTCCCTTATTTATATCATTTGAGGACGAAAAGATGGTTAATTTTAAATATAGTGAAAAATTTGCAGATTTTCTTCTAAAATAAATTGTTTTTACTAACTTTTTCTACATACCTATTTATATCAAATTTTCTTCTTAATCCATTTTCGTTCATATATCTAATTTTTCCAAAAACTTTTCGCTCTTTCCAAGCTCGATCATGTAATCCAAAACACCATAAAATACCTACATAGCTATTGGGATTTCTACCGTCAAGTTGATATTTGTTATTTAGATAAAGAGCTATTTTAATAGCTTCTTTATAATTAGATGTCCATTCTAGTATTTTTTTACCCCAATACATTCTCATATACCCATGTATATATCCAGAAGTTAAAAGTTGGTGTTGGGCTGAGTTCCAATATACATCATGAGTTTTGGCAAATTCAAAATCCTTTAAAGTATACAAATACTCCCTTCTATCATAATTATGTTCATTAAGAGTTTTTATCGCCCAATTTGGCAAGGATTCAGAATTATTATAGTTTTTATTATAGTATGTAAAATTATAAGCAAGCTCTCTTCTAATTAATAACTGCTCTATGAATGGATGATCAATTTTCAAATTATTTTCAATTAATTTCGTAATAATTTTTGCAGAAGAAATATGACCATAGTGTAGATATCTGCTTATTGTTGAGTTTTTAATAAATTCTGGATTATTAGAATTTTCTTGATAATTATCTAAGCTATTATCTAAAAAGTCATCTATGACATTTTGTGCAGTAATGGGCCCTGAACGAATTAAATAGTTTTTATCTATTAAATTATCAATATTTAATTTATCTATCTCAGAACAAATTTGATTACGAGAATCAGTATTTTTTATAAATGAATCAACTTTGCTTATATATTCCAATACGGAAAAATCTTGCCCGATAAGGGTATTATCTAAAATTTTATAATATTTCTTGCGTAAAGTAGCAGCTGAAAATTCTTGCTTTTTTGATATTAAAGTTAAGGGTAAATAAAGATTATCGACTGAATAAATATTCATATCTAAGCCTATCAATTCTTTTTTTAAATGTGCTCTTGCCCTTTCAGTATAAGGCAAATCTATAAATAAATGATTACATCTATCCAATATTTCTTTCAGCAAATTATCCTTATAAGAAAAAAAATGAAAAGAATGGTTATATTTTTTGAGTAAATCATTAACTTCTAATAAGCCATGAAGCATAAAACAATGATGTCTTTCTAATGTTTTATAGTGACCAGGATTATAAATGAAAAAAATTTTTAAAGGTAATCTCTCTTTATGCGCAAATTTTAAGGCTCTCTCTAGAGTATAATTACAATCAACTCTCTGGGCATTTGTCATCCAATAGGCAATAAATTCACCCTTTGAATTGGTAGACTTTCTTTCTATTCTTGTTCTGAATGATTCAATATCTATTAAATTTAACGACATTATTTTCTTACCTTTCTAAGCCAGAAAATAACTGATATGCATAGAAATAGTAAGGGTGTGGTATATAGAATTAAGCTAAAACCACTTATAGGAGGTTTGGCTAAAATAGTATCACCATATATATTTACAAAATAATTTAAAATTTCTTCTTTATTTTTACCTTCATCAAGCTGCTTTTTTACAACTTCTCTCATAGATATAGCCAGACCAGAATTAGATTCAGCTACTGTTTGACCTTGACATACAGGACACATTAATTCATTAGAAATTTCATAAGCACTATGCTCTTGAGCAATCAATAAAGATCCAGATAGAAGAAAAAAAAAGAGAAAAATTCTAATCAAACTATTCAGAAAAATCATTTGTTTTTGCTAAACCTTCATTTAATAAATTAAGATCAATTTTACCAATAAATTTATAAATTATTTTATTATCTTTCATAAAAAATGTCTCTGGCACTCCAGATACACCAAATTCAATAGGAATTGTTTTAGTTTCATCATAATAGTTATTAAATTTTGCGGAGTAAATATTTATAAACTCTTTAGCGTCATCAAGATTGTCGAATACATTAATTGCTATTATTTTATCAAAATTTTCTTTATCCAAATAAGCAAAATCATTTAAATGGTTAACTTCATCAATGCAGGGGTTACACCAAGAAGCCCAAAAATTAATTATTTTTATTCCTTTTAATTTTGAAATATCTATATTATCTTGATTATCTAAAAAAGATTTTATAATGAAATTATTTTTTATTTCTTTGTTAATTAATATGAAATTATTATTAACTAATTTAGAATCTGTACATGAGAATAGAAGAAAAAAGGTCAGCAAGATACTAGTTTTATTCATTACAGCAGCTCTTTTGATTTTGTAATTTTGTATTGGTAGTAGGATAATCCTTATATGCATTATCAAGAATCTGTCTTATTTCAGACAATTCAAAACCATCATTAGTTAAATATTTAACAGTCAATGCAACATCTATACAAATTGGACATGAAACACTATGGTTTGTTAATGTTATTGTATTAGCTTTATTAACATCTATAAAACAAGAATTATTACTTGTATGACCAATTTTCTCGCATCCACAATAACATGAAAAATTTTCTAGTATATCAGGATTTTTAACAGCATAGAGATATGCTTCTTTAACATCACCCTTAAGACTATTTATAAAAGAGGAGGACTCATCTGTTAATTTTGATGAATATGAATTAATATGAACGAAAAAAAACAAAAGTAAGAAAAAAATTTTTTTTCTATTCATCAAAATTTTGAGGTCCAACTCCTGCCATTTTTTCTAATCTAGATTTATACTCATCTAAATCGATTTTAAGTCTAGCAACACCCGTTTCAATAGCAGCTTTAGCAACAGCATATGATTCCCATACTAAAACTCTGGGATCAAAAGGCGAAGGAACTATATAATCTTTACCAAAAACAAGTTCTTTTCTATTATGCCTCTTGGCAATATCTCCAGAAGCACCCAATTTTGCTAGTTTAGCTAATGATAAGGAGGCTGCGACTTTCATTTCTTCATTTATCTCAGTTGCTGCTACATCTAATGCACCTCTAAATATAAAAGGGAAACCTAGAACATTATTAACCTGATTAGGATAATCAGTTCTACCAGTAGCCATAATTATATCTTGTCTTGCATCAAAGGCGTCTTTAGGAGAAATTTCTGGATCGGGATTTGCCATGGCAAATATTATTGGATTATCATTCATATCTAGTACCATTTCTTTTGATACAACGTTTCCTATAGACAAACCAATGAAAACATCTGAACCCTTAAAAGTATCTTCAAGAGTTCTACATTCTGTTTCAACAGCAAACTCCTCTTTCTGCTTATTAAGATTTTCACGACCTTTATATATGACTCCACGACTATCACACATCAAAATATTATTAGGATTAGCACCAAGAGTTATAAAAAGCCTGGCACACGATATCGCTGAAGCTCCAGCTCCATTAATATTAATTTTAATATCCGCCATTTTTTTTCCAATTAATTCACAAGCATTTACCAAACCTGCTGCCGATATAATTGCTGTACCATGTTGATCATCATGAAAAACTGGTATATTCATTTTTTCTTTGAGTTCATCTTCTATTCTAAAACATTCAGGAGCCTTAATATCTTCTAGGTTTATTCCACCAAATGTTGGTTCTAGTAACTCAACAGTTCTAATTATTTCATCAACATCTGTTGTTTTAATCTCAATATCAAATGCGTCTACTTGGGCGAACCTTTTGAATAAGACGGCCTTACCTTCCATAACTGGCTTACTTGCTTCAGGACCAAGATCACCAAGACCTAAGACGGCTGTCCCATTTGAAACAACAGCAACAAGATTTCCTTTGTTTGTATATTTGTAAACATTTTGAACATCTTCATGAATTTCTTTACAAGGTTCTGCAACCCATGGTGAATAAGCTAGCGATAACTCGTCTTGAGTTTCAGCTGCTTTAGTTACTTTGATTTCAATCTTACCACTTGGGTTTTGAGAATGATAATCCAAGGCTTCTTGTCTTCTATTAACTACATCTTTGTTTGTTGAATCTTCGCTCATTGTATACTCCTAATTCAAATTGAATAATAGATTTTACATTAAATAATACATTTTTAGAACAAAATTAATTAAAAAAATTATTTATGTAATTTATAAATTTTTGAAAATATAAGTTTAGAATATATATTTTATTATTAAATACTATTATTCCAAATATTATTAGCAAAATACCCATAAAATTACTAAAAAAATAGTAAATTTTTGAACTATAATTAATTTTACTAATTAGTTTTTTATACCCCAGGGAGCCTATTAAAAAAGGAATACCTAATCCGATTGAATAAAAACCTAACATGATTAAAGAATAATTAATATCTTTTCCAGCAGCAGAATATGCGAGGATAGAACCCAAAACTGGCCCGATACAAGGAGTCCATGCAAAGCCAAAACACAAACCCAAAAATAAAGGGCTCAATGTTTTATTCTTAAAATTAAGGTTAATCATATAAGTTTTATTAAGAAAAAAGTTTTTAAATGACCCAATATTTATTAAACCAAAAAGAATAATAAGTACTCCAGAAACTTTAATTAATATTTTTTTGTTAACATTAAGAAAAATTCCAACAGAAGTCGATGTTAAAGCTAATAATAAAAATATTAAAGAAAAAGATATTATGAATATCAATGTTCTAAAAATTATAATTTTATTAGGCTTGTTAGAAATATCATTACTTAAGCCCAAAGTTGTTAAGTAGATTGGGAATAAAGGAAAGATGCAAGGAGAAAAAAATGAAATCAAACCCGCAATAAAAGATATATAAATTGATGTAAGATCAAACATTTATTTTATAGCCCTGATAATTCTAGTATAGTCATCCGGGGTTAATTCACCATTAATTCTAAAAATAATATTATTACTTTTATCCATGAGAAATGTTACAGGGATACTATTTATAGATATAAAGTAATCTAGGCTTATCAAATTTTCATCAAAATAGTTTTCATAATTAACCTTTTGTGTGTTTAAAAAATTATTTGCATCAGAAAATGTATCCATAATTGATATACCAACGATTTTTAAATTTTTTACATTTTTATTAAGTGAATTCAATAACTCAACTTCTTTTTTGCATGGCTCGCACCAAGAAGCCCAAAAATTTATAATATAAAATTCACTAAGATCTTTATTAAAATTCGATTCTTTCAATTTAGTAATATTGAGATCTTCAATATTAAACTGTTTAAAATTTTTATTATTTTCTGCACACCCTGTGAAGAAAAAAAGAACTAATAATATAATTTTTATTTTTTTTAGCATTTTTATCAATAATTTTAGTTATAATTCATTATGGCTTTATATATAACTAATAATAATAATATATCTAATTTTGATAGCAGATTTCATGTTTTATTAAAATCTGAAATTAAAAAAACTGTAAATACCTATGGAACTATTAAGAAATTATTATCTGACTTAATTGAAAGAGATAAATTTGAAGGTAATTTTCAAGAATCTTTAGCTTTTAATACCTCAAACGATTATTTAAGTTTAATTGGTATTGGAGATAAAAAGGATTTGAGTCCAGAAAAGATTTTCAAAATAGGTTCTTTTATTACATATTCAATAGTAAATTCTAAAAAAAATATTAAATCTTTAGAAATAGTTTTACCAACTTTTTTTAAAGCTAAAGAATTAGAAAAATTTTTAATGGGTCTATTTTATGGGCATTATTACTTTGATAAATATAAAACAAAAAAATCTAATTTGACCGATATAAACGTTTCAATAGTTTTAAAATCTATTAATAGAACTAATTTTAAGAAAATTTTAACAAAAAGTCAGAATGTTATAAACGGGGTCAATTTTACAAGACTTCTAGTTAATGAACAACCAGAGATTTTAACACCTATTAAATTGGCAAGTTATGCAAAAAATTTATCAAAAAGAAAAAATACCACGTGTGAGATATTTGATGAAAAAGAAATAAAAAAAAGAGGTATGAGTGGTATTTGGAATGTTGGTAAAGGTAGTTCTAACATGCCAAGATTTATTCATTTAGTTTATAAATCCAGGTCTAAAGGAAAAAAGCTTAAAAAAATTGCATTAATAGGTAAAGGTATGACCTATGATAGCGGAGGCTTATCTTTAAAGCCTGCAGATTTCATGTTAACCATGAAAATGGATATGGCTGGTGCAGGATGTGTTATGGGGGTTTTTGAAGCTTTATCATTAATTCAACCTAAAAATATTGAAGTTCATGGATTAATACCTGCAGCTGAAAATATGCCAGGACCCGATGCTTATAGGCCAGATGATGTTGTTGTTGGCCTAAGTGGAAAATCAATTGAGGTAATTAATACGGATGCAGAGGGGAGGGTAATACTTTCTGATGCAATTGAATATGCAAATAGACTCAAAGTAGATGAGATGATAGATTTGGCAACATTGACCGGTGCATGCATGGTTGCACTTGGATCTTATACTGCTGGAATTTTTTCTAATTCTAAAAAGCAAGTAGATAAAATTATTCAGTCTTCCATATCCGCTGGTGAAAAAATATGGGAGCTACCTCTTGATGAAGAACTAAGACCATCAATAGATAGTATAATTGCAGATATAAGAAATTCCGCAACCACACGTTATGGAGGTGCAATAACAGCTGCTATGTTTTTACAACATTTCGTGGATAAATCTATACCTTGGTCTCATATTGATATTGCTGGGCCTGCTTATACTGAGTCCAAAAGAAATTGGGTTGCTCCTGGTGCTACAGGTTTCGGTGTAATGACTTTGATTGATTATTTAAAAGTTTAGATTTTCTTTAAATATTTACTTTTAGGTTCACTTATACCTTTTACTAATTCTTTATAACTTTTTTGAATTAGTTTTGTTATCTTTCCTGGTAGACCATTACCAATCTTTCTATCATCAATTTCACGAACAGGAGTAATTTCCGCAGCAGTACCAGTTAAAAAAACTTCATCAGCTATATAGAGTTCATCTCTGGTAAATTTTTGCTCTACTACATGAATATTGTTTTGTTTGGCAATATTAATGACACAATCTCTAGTTAGCCCCTCTAATACCGTCGTTATAGGAGTTGTTTTAATTTTATTATTTCTAACTATAAATATATTTTCACCTGTTCCCTCTGATACATAGCCATCTGAATCCAGCATTAGTGCCTCATCATATCCAGCATTTAAGGCTTCTCTTTTAGCAAAAACAGAATTGATATAATTTCCTGAAATTTTAGACTTAGTCATAAATGAATTAACACCCATTCTTGCGAATGAAGATATTTTAGCTCTTATACCTTTTTGTACACCTTCGTCGCCTAGGTAAGTACCCCATTTGAAAGCGGCTATAATAACGTTGATTTTATTATTTGCCGGATTAATTCCAATTGATCCGTCACCAATAAATGCGAGAGGTCTTATATAACAGTCCTTGAGTTTATTTTTCTTTATCAAACTTATGGTGGCATTCTCTAAAGTTTTCTGTGAGTATGGAATTTTTATTAAGGCCACCTTAGCAGAATTGAAAAAACGTAAGTAATGATCCTCAAGTCTAAATATGTAGGTATCTTTTTTATTAGAATAAGCTCTTATTCCTTCAAAAATTCCAGAACCATAATGCAACCCATGACTTAAGACATGTGTAGTTGCCTTATCCCATAAAACAAATTTACCGTTGTACCATATATATTTTGACTTTTTCATGATAAAAATTAATAAATGTTATTGTCTTACAATAAAAGTAATTGTCAAGTTAGTTAAAAAGGCTATTTTCTGTGTTATTTTGTTAAAGTGAAAAAGAATATTCTTTTTATCAATCATTCTGTAAGGGACGGGGGTCCTGGTAGGAGTTTGTTTTATCTTCTAAAACATTTTGATTATGATAATTATTCCGTAAATGTTTTAATTCCTTCTAAAAATTCATTTTCTGAGAATATTAATAAACACAATTTGAAAGTAAATGAAATTGTTTCAGAGAATTTCCCTGAAAATTTAAAAAAACAAAATTTTTCTTTCTTAGGTAAAAAATTATCATTATTACCTTTAGATATAATAATTAATTTATTTAGGTTAATTATACTAGCTTTTACAATAAGAAATATTTTAAAGGAATATAGTATTGATCTCATATATTGCAATGGAACACAAGCTAAGATTTTTGGAGCTATAATAAGTTCAATATATAAAATTGATACATTCTGGCATGTTAGGAATATTCAGTCTAATTTTTTTTTCAAGTGGCTTATAAATAAATGTAGTAATTTTAATTTTGTAAGGAGAATCATATGTGTATCAGAGGCTACGAGTGAACAATTTTTAAAGAAGGATAAAAATATAGTTATTAATAATGGAATTGATACCTCTGAATTTTCTGTTTCTAATATTGATAAAAAATTAAGAGAAGAATTTCAAATAGAACCCAATAAAATAATACTTGGCACAGTCGGAAGAGTTGTGCCAAGAAAAGGGTTTGAATATTTTATTGAGGTATGTAAAGAAATATCTCATAAGTTTAAAAAAGATTGTATTTTTGTGATTGTTGGGGACACTCCTTTTTATTTCAAGCAAAGTTTAATGCTTAAATTAAAAGAAATTGTTAAAGAAAGTAATCTATCCTCGAAATTCATATTTACAGGCTATAAGCCAGATGTAGGTTCATACATTGCTGATTTTGATATCTTTTTTATCCCATCAAGGTACCCAGATCCATTTCCTAGAGTTGTTATTGAATCAATGTCATTAAATAAGCCTATAATTGGTTTTAACATTGGAGGTATAGGTGAAGCAATAGATAATGGAATAAATGGGTATTCCTTAAAAATTGATGAATCACCTGTTCAAAGTATTGTCAAATTAATAGAAGATAAAAATCTTAGGCTTAATATGGGTTTTAATTCAAGAAAAAAAGCAGTCAATGAATATGATTCACGACTAATTGCTAATAAAATAATAGAACAAATTGACTCATTCTTTTCTAGAAGTTCTAAATCCTAACTTGAGGCTAATTCCCTCAAGCTTGTATTCGTTTCTAATAGATCTCTCGATAAATTTTCTAAATGTGTTAGGTATATTTTTCGCAAAATTACAAAAGAGTATTATTTCTGGAGGATTATTTTTAGTTTGAGTTGCATAATATATTTTAAATCTTTTTCCACGATTTACAGGAACGGAAAATTTCTCTACTATATTATTTAAGAATTTATTAAGATTATTAATATTAATTTTATATTCTAACTTAAGACATATCTCATCAATAGATTTAAAAATTTTATTAATATTTTTACCTTTTATTGCAGAGATAACGACTATCTTTGCATAATTAATCTGAGGAAAATATTTAAAAATAATATCTCTTAATTTTTCAGAATTATTTAGTTCTCTAGGTATCAGATCAGATTTATTAACTGCAACAATAATAGCTTTATTATTTTTTTTAATAAGATTTAGAATTTTTGAATCTTGCTTAGATGGTCCAATCTGTGAATCAATCATGAAAATTACAATATCCGATCTTTCAATGGCATCAATTGCTCGTGAAGTTGAATAGTATTCAACTTTTTCACTTATCTTAGATTTTCTCCTTAACCCAGCTGTATCAACAAAAAAATATTTTTTATTATTTCTTATTATTTCCAGATTAACTGTATCCCTTGTAGTACCAGCCTTTTCACTAACAATTGATATCTCTTCTCTAGCTATATTATTAATTAAAGTAGATTTTCCAACATTCGGTTTACCAACAATAGCAATTTTATATAAATAATTACTTTCTAATTTATTATTTACAACACCAAAGTTTTTATATATGTATTCTCTTAATTTACTAATATTTCTATTATGTTCTGCAGAAATATTTATAAAATTTTCCTCACCTAATTTGTAGAAATCTGATAAATTATCATCGAAGTTTTTAAAATCTATTTTATTTATAACAGTTATATAATTTTTTTTGGATTTTCTTATAATTGACAATATTTCAGAATCTTCTTTTTGTAGTCCTGACTTTCCATCAAGCAAGAAGATTATTAAATCAGATCTTTTAATTATTTCTAAAATTTTTTTTCTAATTAAAGTAGGGTAATGTTCTTTTTCATTATCATAGCCACCTGAGTCAACCAACCTATATTCTTTATCCTCTATACTAAAATTATTAGATAATAAATCACGAGTACTTCCAGGTTCTTTATAAATTATAGAGTGACGTAATCCGCTTAATTGATTAAAAAGGGTTGATTTGCCTACATTTGGTCTTCCCACTATTGATATTAATGGTATCATTCTGTTTCATGCCTCTTATAATAAGTGATTCTAATAACTATACTAGAAGTTTTAATAAATCAACTTTTAAAAAAATAATTGAAAAAAGTTTAAAAAAATTAAAATTATCTTCGAAAACTATTTATATAACTTTCATATCTGATTATCAAATGACTAAGATTAATCATGAATTCGCAAAAATCAAAAAATCCACTGATGTATTAAGCTTTAATTATGAAAACGATATAAATAATATTATCGGTGAAATCTTTATATCTGTTAATTATTGCAAAAAAAATATAAAAAAAAACAATAATTCCTTGATAAAAGAAATATCAATAGTTGCAATTCATGGAATATTACATCTTATAGATTATGATCATGATAACAAAATAAATGAAAAGATAATGTTTGATTTACAAGAAAATCTTTATAAATTTGCAAGGCTCAAGCAATAGAATCATCATAATCACTAAATTCTTCAATATTTGGTATGTCATCTAAGCTGTTTAGACCAAATACTTCCAAAAAAAACTCTGTAGTTTTATATAAATATGGTTTTCCCGGAGCATTCTTTTCACCTGATATTTTAACAATATCCCTTTCTATTAAAACATTAATCACTCCAGTTGAATCAACTCCACGTATTTTATCTATTTCTAATTTTGTAATAGGCTGTTTCTTAGCAATGATACCTACAACTTCCAATGAAGCTCTGGATAATTTATAGGGTTTTTTATTTATATATTCTCTAATTAGTTCTCTATAGTCTTCACGTGTTCTAAATTGAAAACCGCCTGCAACTTTCTCTATAAGAAATGGCCTACCCATTTCATCAATTTCTTTGATTAAGATTTCTAAAACACTATTTGCTTCCTTCTCATTAATTTTAAAAAAACTTGCGATATCATTGGAACTGATAGGGCTTTCACTGATAAATATTAATACTTCGATTTTCTCTTTTAAATCCACTATTTTAACTCCTTAAGGAAGAAAGTAATTTTATCATTCTCACTCTCTTTGTAATCTATTAGGCTATCCTTTACAAGTTCTAATATAATTAAGAATGATACAATCACCTTTTCTTTAGTACTATTCTTATCAAATATTTCCTCAAATTTAATTTCTTTTTTATTATAAAAATTTTTTATTAGCTCTTCTTTCCTATCATCAAAATTTACTGAATCTTCAATTAAACTAATATCTGGTGTTTCTTTATAATTTTGGTAGTTAAGAACGGTTTTAACTGCGGTTATTAATTTCCAGATGTTAGTCTTTTCAGTTTCCCATACTGTTGGTCCATCAAACTCTGAGCTTTGATATCTTTTAAAAATATCCCTACCCAAAAGATTCCTAGAGTTTAGATTTTCAGATAATTTTCTATATTTTTTATATTCTTTAAGCATTTCAACTAAATCAATTTCATCTTCGCTTTCTAAAATATCCTCTACTTCCTCTTTTGGTAAAAGTGAGCGAGATTTTATTCTTGCAAGTTCGGCAGCAATTACTAAATAGTCAGCTATATTTTCAAAATTAAATTCTTTTAATAGTTCAACATATTCTAAATATTGTTCTGTAACTTCAGCTAAGGATATATCATAAATATCTAAATTTTTATCTTTTATTAGTGTTAGAAGAAGGTCAAGTGGTCCTTCGAAAATATCAAGTTTAAGATCATAAGGGCTATTTGAACTAACTTGTGAATTATCCATTTAAATACAAAATAGCATCTGGAGCTAGTAAATTCAAAATAAAAAAAATAGGATATAGTAAAATTAGCGGAAATGACCTGATAACAAATATTAGTAATACCACGGATAATATACTATAAAGCGGCTTACTCATAAGATCATAAAATTTATTTGCTACCTTATCAGGCAGTAGACTATAAATAATGTTTCCACCATCTAACGGTGGCATCGGTAAAAGATTAAAAACACCTAGCATTATATTTAGATATATCATCCATGAAATGAATTTAGCCACATTTAAATAATCAAAACCAAAAAAAATCTCATTAGAAACAGAATTTTGAAAACCAAAAGCGTAAAAAAGTATAGAAAATGCGATAGCAATTATAAAATTAGATAATGGGCCTGCGAAGGCTACTATATATAAGCTTTTTCTTCCTTTTTTTAAATTTTGAACATTTACAGGAACAGGCTTTGCCCAACCAAATTTAATGATTAAAATTGCTAAGGTCCCTAATAGATCAAGATGCTTTAATGGATTCAGTGTTAATCTCCCAAGTCTTTTTGCAGTATCATCACCAAGTCTTGATGCAGCTAGCGCATGGCTAAATTCATGAATAGTAAGTGAAAATAATACTATGGGTATAATAATAAAGTAAATTGGGTCAATCATTACTATTTCCACCGGTTAAAGGGCCATACTTTCTTAAAATATCTTTCTTTTCAGTAAAATTTCCAAGATATCTACTAGTAACTGATATTGATGAATGACCTAAAAGTTCTTTAATATTGATTAAATCTATACCTTCTTCAACTAAATGTGTTGCTATAGAATGTCTAAACATATGTGGGCTAATCATTTTATATTTCCTATTATCTCTGTTTTTAACAATTAAATCTAAACCTCTTTTAGTTTTATCTCTGAAACTAAATTCAAAGGATTTAATACATATTTCTTTTATTCTTTTATCAATAAATTGTCTAGTAATATTTTTTATTTTATTTTTTACATTGTTTCTCCTATAGTTGCTAATAAATAAATAATCTGACTTACTACTACCTAATATAATTTTTCTTTCATTTTCAATGTAGTCTAACAAGATCTTATATGAAGGATGAGGTTGCTCTCTAAACTTACCTCCTTTGCCCTGAATGAGAATATAGGGGTTAGAATTATTAAATTTAATATCTGACATTTTAATATTTATTAACTCTGACACTCTTAGACCACAGTAATACAGTGTATTTACAATAGAGCTTTCACGAAAAGGATATTTGAAATCCATAGAAAAGTTTTTGGAGTTAATGTAATCAAAAATAATTTTTATTTCTTCAAGCGTTAGTGATTGTGGTTCAGAATTATTAGATGATTTATGTGAAGGTAGAGGATTCTTTTTTATTAATTTTTTATAAATTAAATAATTAAAAAAACTTGATAATGTATATAGGAACCTTTTTTTTGATGAATCTGACCTAATACCAGTGATTTTTTTAACTTCATCACCATGCTTATTCTTCCAAATTTTTATAAATTTATTAAAAATATCTGATTTCAAAAAATTATTAATATCCTTACGTTCAATTTGATCAAATTTAGTAATGTTTGTTTGATTTAGAAAAGAAAGAAATATTATTAAATCTCTATTATAAGAATCAACTGTATTAGTTGTTAGGCTTGTGCCTGTAATTTTTTTATGCTTAATGAAATTGCTGACAATTTCTTGCATGAGTTTCTTATGTACCACTTTCCCAAGAATTCAGGTAAGCGTCTTGCTCTTTAGTGAGCTTGTCAATCTCAACTCCCATTGATTTCAATTTAATCTGGGCAACTCTATTGTCAAGATCTATAGGAACATCATAAACATCATTTTGTAAATTTTTATAGTTTTTAACCATATACTCGGAGCATAATGCTTGATTTGCGAAACTCATATCCATAACACTTGAAGGGTGACCTTCAGCCGCGGAGAGATTAACTAATCTTCCATCTGATAATAGATAGACTCTTTTTTTACCAATAGTATATTCTTCAATATCATCTCTTATTTTTTTCTTTTTATCAGACATTTTTTTTAGAGCATCTATGTTAATTTCAACATTAAAATGTCCTGCATTTGAGACTATCACACCATCTTTCATATTCTTGAAATGGTGTTTATCTATGACATTTAAATTACCAGTAACAGAACAAATGAAATCTGCAATCATAAATGCCTCATTGCCCGACATAACTCGGAAGCCGTCCATTTTAGCTTCTAAGGCTTTTGTTGGGTCTATCTCTGTTACAATAACATTGGCTCCCAAACCATTAGCTCTCATTGCTAGTCCTTTGCCACACCATCCATATCCACATACAACAAAATTTTTCCCAGAAACAAGCCTGTTAGTTGCCCTCATAATACTGTCCATAACACTTTGTCCCGTACCATATCTATTATCAAATAAATGCTTTGTAAAGGCATTGTTAACAGCAATAATTGGATATTTCAGTACATTATTATTTGACATACTCTTTAGTCTTATAACACCCGTAGTAGTTTCTTCAGTACCACCTATAATATTTTTCAGATATTTCTTATGAGATTTGTGAACAACAGTAACCAAGTCGCATCCATCATCCATGGTTAAATTTGGACCAATTTTAAGAGAATCTATTATATGTTTATAATATCCTTTGTTATTTATTCCTTTTATTGCATATGTGTCAATTCCATAATCTTTTGTTAAATGAGCTGCAACATCATCTTGCGTACTTAATGGGTTAGATGCACAACATGATACTTTTGCACCCGCATTCTTTAGTGTTATTAGTAAATTTGCTGTTTCAGTTGTAACGTGAAGACACGCTGATATGTTCATACCTTTTAGAGGTTTTCTTTTGGACATTGATTTATTTATTTCCTGCAAAACTGGCATATCTTGATAAGCCCATTCAACTCTATCTCTACCTTGCTTACTTAGTTTTAAATCTTTAACATCTGACATAATTAACTCCTAACATTACTATAATAACTATAAATTTTTAATTGACTCTACTTTATTTGTATTTTCCCATTTAAAATCTTTCTCATTCCTTCCAAAATGACCATAACTTGCAGTTTTTTTATAAATAGGGGTCAGCAAGTTAAGCGACTCAATAATACCTTTAGGAGTACAATTGAATATCTGATTAATATTTTCTAATAAATCGTTCAACTTCTTATTTGTATTATTTCCATAAGTATTAATATAATATGAAACAGGATCTGGTTTACCAATTGCATAAGCGAGCTGAATTTCGCATTCATCTAGTAGGCCAGCAGCTACTATATTTTTTGCTATATATCTTGCCATGTAGCAAGCGCTTCTATCAACTTTTGAAGGATCTTTTCCCGAAAAAGCTCCACCACCATGTTTTGCCCAGCCACCATAAGTATCAACAATAATTTTTCTACCTGTCAGTCCTGTATCGCCATGTGGTCCTCCAATTACGAACCTTCCAGTTGGATTAATAATAAATTTTGTTTTTTCATTAATTAAATGAGAGGGTATTTCTTTTTTAATTATTTCTTCAATAATACTTTCTTTAAGATCTGATTCATTAATTTCTTCAGCATGCTGTGTTGATATAAGAACCGTATCAATATATTCAGCCTTTTTATTTTTGTATTTTATTGAAACCTGCGATTTACCATCTGGTCTTAAAAATTTTAAGTTACCGTTTTTTCTATTATCTGCCAAAGACTTTGTAAGTTTATGTGACAAAAGAATAGGGTAAGGCATTAGATTTTCATTTTCGTTTGTAGCATAACCAAACATTATTCCTTGGTCACCAGCTCCAATAATATCTGTAGTTTTTTGATCAACACCAATAGAAATATCATTTGATTGTTTATCAATATAAAGCTCTATATCACATGTATTTCCATCAAAGCCTAGACCAGGGTCTATATATCCTATGTCTATTATTGTCTTTCTTATAACCTCTTCATAATTTATATTAGCTTTAGTACTAATCTCAGCAGATATAACAACCCTGTCTGTTGTAACTAGTGTTTCACAGGCCACGCGAGAATTACTGTCTTGTATAATTATTTCATCAAGTATTGCATCTGAAATCTGATCAGCAACTTTATCAGGGTGACCTTCTGTAACAGATTCTGAAGTGAAAATAAATTCATTATTTTTCATTGAGAATTTATAATACACATAAAATTACCGTAAATAAACTTTCATAAGCTTTAGTAGTACGTGTATAATCATGAATTATGAAAAATTTCGTTGCTGCATCAATTATTGCTGCTGATTTTTGGTCTTTAAATAAAGAAATTGAAAAATTAGAGAAAACCGAGGTTAAATGGATTCATTATGATATTATGGATGGTCACTTTGTTCCAAATATTACTATTGGATCTTGCGAACTCCATTCTTTAATTAAAAAAACAAATATTCCAATAGATATTCATTTTATGGTTAATAATCCTGATTACATAATTCCTAATTTTTTAAAGCTGATTGATACAAAAAAAATTAAGAATATAACAGCGCATGCCGAAACAGTTACAAATATTAAAAAATTATCTAAAATTGTACAAAATAAAAATATAAATTTTGGTTTGGCTATTAACCCCAAAACATCGGTAAACCGTATTTTAGATAATATATCATATATAGATTTGGCTTTAATAATGACTGTTGAACCTGGATTTGCTGGTCAAATGATAATAAGTAAATGTATAAAGAAAGTGGAAAAGCTAAAGAATTTTCTTATAAAAAATAATTTAGATATTCCAATTCAAGTCGATGGCGGTATTAAACTTAATAACATATCTTTATTGTCAGATGTTGGAGCAAACATTTTTGTTTCAGGTACTGGAATATTTAAAACTAAAGATTATAAAAATACCGTAAAGGAAATGGTCAAAATAATTGACTCTTGATATCTTATGAGTGTTTCAAATAGTATTTTTTCAGGTATAGATTTTTTTTCTAGTAATGATTTATCTAGGGTCAAACTTAAGGATGGATTTGTCTGTCCTAATTGTGATAATAATTCTGGTTTTATTTATCATGACGACTCTGTTAGTATTTGTCCTATTAAAACTTCTATAAGTCTATATAACAGCGCAAATATACCAGCCAGATTTTCCAAATGCCGAAATACTACTCTTGATAATGGCTCTTGGGAGATTAGAGAAAGGTCAATTCAAGATGCATTAGAATATAGCGTAAAATATATAAAAGAATATCCAAGCCTGACACCACCATTCTTTATTGGCTCGCCTGGGCTAGGAAAAACACATCTTTCAGTATCTATAATATCTCAGCTTACTTTAAGTTTAGGAGTTAAATGTTTATTTAAACAATTCCGAGATTTAATTGCAGATATTAAAGATCTATATATAAAGAATGATTCTGAAAAAGATTATATTGATAATTTTAGCAATTACAAAGTGCTAGTTATTGATGATCTTGGATCAACCAGAATGAGCGAATGGGAAACTAGTATATTAGATACTATAATTGCTACAAGATACAACGCTAATCTCCATACAATTTTCAGTTCAAATCTATCTTTTCTGGGAAGCAAAACATATAAACAAACTAAAGAGGATATGATACTTGATTATAAAATTGGAGAAAGAAACTTGTCCAGAATTTTTGAAATGTGCCAGATGATAGAACTTAAAGGTGATGACTACAGAAAGAAAAACTTTAAAAAGTAATTATAGTAAAACCTTCATCGACTAATTTTTTAAAACTAGGATGGCCATTATATTCATTTAATTGACTGATGTTGCATGATACAGCATCATCAGTTACACCAAATGCACCTGCACAGTATCCACAAACACCAGAAACTTTATCTTTCACAGAATCAAAAAGATCATTATATTTGCCTCCTTCCTCTGTTAACTTGCTAATCCATTTAGTACCAGCACCATCAAAAATAATTTGTACTTCATCACCAGCATCTTTAAATTCTTTTGCGGTCATAAGTCCATTTACAGCTCTTCCAAAGTCACCTGGCCCAGCTGTATCTGCTAATATTACAATTGCTACTTTAGACATAAAAAACTCCTTTATTTTTATTATAAATTAATGACAGGTTTTAGCATAATGACTTTTAGTTATATATATGCAAAAAAGAAATCATGTGTTAAGATATTCAAGTGAGAAAGCTAACTACCGACTGTCCTTTAGAGAGGAGCACTGAAGTTATTTCAGGAAAGTGGAAAATTTGTATCCTTACAAAGTTATCTAAAAGAACATATAGGTTTAAAGAAATAAAAAGAGCAATGGGAGACATTACAGTTAAAATGCTTTCTCAGCAATTGAAAGAACTAGTAAAAGCAGAATTAGTTGTTAGAAAAGACTATCAAGTTGTTCCACCTAAGGTTGAATACTATCTGTCAGATAAAGGTAAAACTCTTATACCAATACTAGATGAGATTGAAAAATGGGGTGTGAAGCACAAAGATTTAGTTGATAACTACTTAAAAGAAATGGGTAAAATTTAAATTTTAATTATTTTTTTATATTTCTTAAATCTTTCACCAACGAAATAAATTGATCCTGTAATTAAAAGATTTTCATTTTTATTTAATAATTTTTCAATATCATTTTCACTACCTTTAACAATTTTTTTTGAATTTAATTTATCAATAATAAATTGTGATTCAATGGACCTTTCATGTGAAATATCGAAAAAATAGATTTTCTTTGAATGCGGAAGTAATATTCTCAAACATGATTCAGCCTTTTTATCTTTGAGCATACTAATCATTACATTAAATTTTTTATTTGGATACATATTTTTGATATTTTTTACAAGATTTTTTATCGCGGAAACATTATGAGCTACATCTAATATCTTATCCGGAGATCTTGAAATTATTTGGAATCTTGCCGGCCATTTAAGATTTTTCAATGATTTTATTATTTTATTTTTATCAATTTTAAAGTTGAAGTATTCATTAAGGACTTCGCATGCCTTAATTGATAAAGATAAATTTACAGCTTGATGGCTACCTTTCAAATTGGTTTTAAAATAAATGTTATCTTCTGATTTATATTTAAAAATTTCATCAATTTTTATACATTTAAAATCAATACCATGAATGAAAGCTTTTTCTGTTTTTTTGTATGACCAATTTTTAATTACTTTTAAACCTTTGTTTTTTGCTGAAGTTATTAGAATTGTATCTTTTTTAATAATTCCTGCTTTTTCGCTAGCTATTTCAGATATTTTATTACCAAGATACTCTGTATGATCTTTTGATATATTAGTTATTATGCCTATCTTGGCATCAATCACATTTGTCGCATCAAATCTACCACCAAGTCCTACTTCAAATATATTGATATCATTCTTCATCTTAGAGAAGTAGACAATAGCTGCAGTCGTTATCATTTCAAAATAACTTAATGCTATATTATCTTTATTTTGATTTTTAATTATTAAATCCAGAGCTTTATTTAAATCATTATTATTAATATTTTTATTATTTATTTGTATTCTCTCGTTAATTTTGAAAATATGCGGAGAAGTGTAAAGTCCTACATTATATCCTGATGATGAAAGAATAGTCGATAATGATTTAGCAACCGAACCTTTGCCATTTGTTCCACCAATCAATACTGTAATACCCAGCTTCTTTAAATGAGGATTGCCCAGACGTCGAAGTACAATCTTTATATTTTTTAAAGATGGAAATTTGGAATTCCCTAAAGCTTCTAGATGCTTAATGGCACTATTTATTATCCGGGTGGCCAACTAAGCTTTCTCCCGCTTAAAAAATGGAGATGGATGTGAAATACGCTTTGTCCAGCACTCTCACCATTATTCATCACAAGTCTATACCCATTTTTAATATTTAGCTTTTCAGCAATTAGTTTTGCAACATAAAATAAATGTCCTACCACTAATTCGTCATCATTTGTTATTTGTTCGGGCATTTCAATTCTTTTCTTTGGGATTATTAAAATATGAATTGGTGCTTGTGGATTAATATCTTTAAATGCAATCGAAATATCATCTTCATAAACAATATCGGCTGGCAGTTCTTTAGAAATTATTTTCTCAAAAATATTTTTTTCCAATATTAATCCTCTAAAATAACAACAGCTATAGCATCTCTATTTGAATGTGATATAGAAACATGAAGCCTTTTTTCATTTTTGGTTTTTATTTTTATATAAGGCCTACCATTCCTAGTATTTAGGATAGATATGTCACGAAAGTTTAAAAATTTACCTAGTCCTGTTCCAAATGCTTTAGAAGCTGCCTCTTTAGCCGCAAATTTCCCAGCTAATGTTGATATAAATTTATTTTTATTTTTATATTTGGGAATCTCATTAGGGGTAAAGATTTTATCTAATAATCTATTACCATATTTTAGATAAACCTTTTCAAATCTATCAAGTTCAACAATGTCTATTCCCGTACCTAAAATCATTTTTTATTAATTATATTGTAAATTCTATTTGTGGATTTGACTATTCCTAATGATATCGAATCTGAAATAATACTATGACCTATATTATACTCTTTTATATATTTTATTTTTGCAATATTACCAATATTGTTAGTATTTAATCCATGGCCTGCCGCAACATATAAGCCTAATTCTTCGGCATATCTTGATCCTTTTTTAATATTCTCTATTTCTTTAGCAATTGATTTCTTTTTTGCCTCACAATATTTACCTGTATTTATTTCAATTCCATGAACACCTAATTGATAGCAACTATCAATTATTTTAATTTTTGGATCTATAAATAGCATAACTTTAATTTTTTTATTTAGAATACTTATCAGTTTTTGTAATTTCTTAAAATTAGAAACTATATCTAGTCCACCTTCTGTTGTAAGTTCTTTTCTTTTTTCTGGAACTAGAGTTACCATTTTCGGTTCTATTCTATTTGCTATAGAAATCATTTCATTTGTCGGAGCTATTTCTAAATTAAGTGGGATTTTAATTATTTTTTTATAATTTTTTAAGTCGTAATCTTGTATATGCCTTCTGTCTTCACGTAAATGCATAACAACTCCAGATGCTTTTGTTTTTTCTACTAATTGTGCTATTTCAATTGGATCTGGATAAGTTCCAAGTCTTGCCTGCCTCAGTGTAGCGACATGATCTATATTAACATTTAATTTTTTCATATTTCATTTTTTATTAAAAGTTTACCAAATAAATCAATTTCTTTTTCAATTATATCATTTGATTTCCCCTGTATGAGTATCCTTATTTTATTTTCTGTACCAGAATATCTTATATTTAAATAATAATCTTTATTTTCATTATAAAATCGTTTCTTAAAGTTTGTAATAAAATCTATATTCTTAATTGGGACCTTTTTTTTAATATCAAAACTTTTTAATACACTTGGATATAGATTTTGATTTGAAATTTTATCAATATCCTTCTTATCTTTTAAATATTTAATAAAATTTAGTATTGTAAAATTTGCGTCAGAAGTTTTCAAATAATCTCTAAAAATATAATGTCCAGAATTTTCACCACCAAAATTTGAATTTATTTCTTTCATTTTAAAGTAAACATTTCTATCCCCGACATCAGTCTTTAGAACATTTACTTTATTTTTCAACATATTCTTTTCAACAATATTATTAGTCATTATTGTAGTAACAAGGGTATTGCCTTTTTTTAATATTTTTTTTGAAAAAAATTCTATAATTTTATCTCCTTCAATCTCATGAGCTTTTGAATCAACAAATACAACCCTGTCAGCATCTCCATCAATTGCAATACCCAAATCTAAATTATTTTTAGTAATAAGTTTTTTAATTTTGGAAGTATTTTCTACTCCGCATCTAAAATTTATATTACTGCCACTAGGATTTGCGGAAACATAAATACAATTAAAGCCCATCTTAGATAAGATATTTTTAGTCACCTCAAACGATGCACCATTAGCTAAATCAATACCTATTTTAAGATTTGATTTAAATTTATTTTCAAATTTATCCAAAATCATACTTTCATATTCATATGCTGCATTTTTATAAATTATATTTAATTCTTTCTTTTGTTTATATTTTGATTTTTTAGCATTAATAAAGTATGAATTTATCTTTTTTTGATCATTATCACTTATTTTTTCACCAAAATTATTAAAAATTTTAATACCATTATATTCATGTGAATTATGTGAAGCCGTTATCATAAGGCCAAATTTTTTTGGATATTCTAATACAAACTGTGATACGGCTGATGTTGGTAATACATCGAGGTCTATAATACCAATATCCCCTGTATTAAGTCCAACTTTAAGATTTTCTAAAATGAAACTACATGATTTTCTAGTATCTTTAGCTATAAAAATACTTTTAATGTCAGGATCGTGGTCCTTAATTAATTTGCTAATAGAAAAACCTATCCTTTTTAGTTTATCAGATGTTAAAAAACCTTTATTTGGGATACCTCTTATTCCATCTGTTCCAAACATTATTTAAAAGTTCTCCATAGTTTTATCATTTCAACTGTGTCTTTTACATTGTGAACTCTTAGCATGCTTACATTTCGCATAGTTAAAAATAATGCGGTAATCACTGATGCATTAGACCTTAATTGAGGATCTTCGATTTTTAAAATATCACCTAAGAATTTTTTATTTGATACCCCATACATTATAGGAAAGCCTATATCATGAAATTTTGAAATATTTTTAACTAATTTGATATTTTGATTAGTTAGTTTGCCAAAACCAATACCAGGATCAAGAACTATAGAATTTTTTGATATATTGTTTTCAAAACATAATCTGATTTTAGAATTAAAGAAATTTTTTATTTCTTTAAAAATATTTTTATAAGCTGTTTTACTCTGCATTACTTCTGGCATACCACTAGTATGATTAATAATAATAGCTCCTTTATTTTCTCCAATAATACTTGCCATTCTTTCATCATAAGATAATCCACTTATGTCATTTATAATATCAACACCTTCTTTTAGGCCAATCTCTGCAATTTGACTTTTAACCGTATCTAATGAAATTGGAATGTTAAATTCTTTTCTTATTTTACTTAGTATTGGAAAAAGTCGTTTTTTTTCTTCTACAAAAGAAATTCTTTTAGAATTTGGCCTCGAAGATTCAGCACCAATATCTATAATATCTACACCTTCATCAATATATTTTGCAACCTTGGTCATAGCTTTTTTTTCGTTATTGTACAACCCGCCATCTGAAAAAGAATCAGGAGTGAGATTTAATATGCCAACAACTAAAGGAAAATTCTTTTTTGAGAATCTATAGTTTCTTAATTTAAGAATCATACAATTAATTCTAATCTTTTATATCTGAAAAAGCAGTAGTTGTTTCAGGATTAATACCTTGCCAGGAAGATTTATCATTATCTTCTTTTTTGCCTTCTGGGGTAGGGGTTTCATCTTTTATTATTTTAGTATTTTCAATACCTAGAAGAGAGTCTAACTCTTTTGAATCAACAGTTTCTTTCTCTAAAAGTAAGTTCGCTAGTTCATGTAAATGTTTTTCATTAGTTTTTAAAAGATTAACAGCCTCTGAATTGGCATTAACAATTATATCTCTAACTTCATTATCAATTTCAATACTTGTAGCCTCGCTATGATCAGCATTTGAAGACATTTCTTTACCAAGAAAAACTGCACCTTCTTTCTTTGCTAATCTTATTGGACCAACCTTTTCTGACATACCCCATTCGGTGACCATTTTTCTTGCAATTTCGGTTGCTCTTTCTAAATCGTTCCCCGCACCTGTAGTTCTTTCATTAAAAATTATCTCTTCTGCTGCTCTACCTGCCAAGAGTATATTGATTGATTTTAGCAAATAATCTCTAGACAGCATGTATTTATCCTCAATAGGAAGTTGCATAGTAAGGCCTAGGGCCATACCTCTTGGAATAATAGTTACTTTGTGAACAGGATCAGTGCCAGGTGTTAATTTTGCTACTAATGCATGACCTGCTTCATGATAAGCTGTGACTTTTCTTTCATGTTCACTTATTACAAGACTTTTTCTTTCGCTTCCCATTACAACTTTATCTTTTGCAAATTCGATATCATTCATATTAATTTTTTTATGAGATTCTCTTGCAGCTCTAATTGCAGACTCATTCACAAGATTTTCCAAATCAGCTCCAGAAAATCCAGGAGTAGATCTTGCAACAATTTGTAAGTCTACATTTTCATCTAAAGGAACATTTTTTGTATGAACCTTTAAAATATCTTCTCTTCCTTTTACATCTGGTTTTGGAACTACCACTTGTCTATCAAATCTGCCAGGCCTTAGAAGAGCTGGATCTAATACATCTGGTCTATTAGTCGCCGCCATAACAATTATTCCTTCAGCAGCTTCAAAGCCATCCATTTCGACAAGTAATTGGTTTAAAGTTTGCTCTCTTTCATCATGACCACCACCAAGACCAGCACCACGATGTCTTCCAACAGCATCCAATTCATCAACAAAAACAATACAAGGCGAATTCTTTTTTGCCTGAGCAAACAAGTCTCTCACACGTGAGGCTCCTACGCCAACAAACATTTCGACAAAATCACTTCCACTTATAATAAAAAAAGGAACTCCAGCCTCTCCAGCAATAGCTTTGGCAAGCAAAGTTTTACCTGTACCAGGAGATCCAACGAGAAGTATACCTTTAGGTATTCTTCCGCCGAGATTTGTAAATTTTTTTGGATTTCTAAGGAAATCAACTATTTCTTTTACTTCATCCTTAGCTTCATCAACACCTGCAACATCATCGAAAGTTTTTTTGTTATCCTCTTTAGATATCATTTTAGCTCTACTTTTTCCAAAGCTCATAGCACCTCTACCACCGGCTTGCATCTGTCTTATGAAAAAGACCATGAGAAGGATAAGTATTATCATTGGTGCCCAATTTATAAGAAAAGAGAAAAAACCGCTATCTTCAGTCGAAATAAAATTAAAATTTACTTTTTTGTCAGTCATGAGTTTTAATAAATCATCACCCACTGGGCCATAAGTCTTAAAATTAGTTGTATTTCCGCTTACTCCAATATACTGGCCAGAAATCTGATTACCTTTGATTTCAACTTCTATCACTTCTCCTGTATTAACTCTTCTGACAAATTCACTATATTGGATATCAGATTGACTTACCTTTTTTTCAGATAATATTTGGTAGGCTCCCATCAAAGAAGCAAAAATAATAAACCAAACAAATAGATTTTTTAAAAAACTGCTATTCATACTAGAAATATACCTAAAATACTAACTAAAGATACCTGTGCTTAAGTACCTTTCTCCTGTATCACATAAGATAGTAACGATTTTGCTTCCTGGCAAGATTTTTTTTGAGATTTGTATTGCTGCATAAATATTAGCCCCGGCGGATATTCCAACAAATATGCCATGTTTTTGAGATAGTAATTTAGTGGTTTTTACTGCATCATCACCCTTTACTTTAAAAACTTCGTCAAATGACTCTTTGTCTAGTGTTTTTGGGATAAAGCCAGCCCCAATTCCTTGAATTTTATGTGGTTTTGATATCCCCTCAGTAATTGTAGGACATTCTTCTGGCTCAACAGCAATTATCTTAGCTTTTGGTATTTTGTTCTTTAATATTGATCCTACACCCGATATAGTTCCACCAGTACCAACTCCAGCTATAAAAACATCAATATCATTATCCATCTGATTCAAAATCTCCATAGCAGTTGTTTTTTTATGGATTTCAGGATTATTTTCGTTATCAAACTGCCTGGGAGAAAAAGAATTATCAATTTTATTAAGTAATTCCTGTGCCTTTTCAATAGATCCTTGCATTTGCTTATCTTTTGGCGTCAATACAACCTCTGCTCCATAAGCAGAAAGCATCATTCTTCTTTCTTCACTCATATCCTCTGGCATGGTTAAGATTAGTTTGTATTTTTTTGCCGCACAAACTAAAGCTAAACCGATTCCAGTATTTCCACTTGTTGGTTCAATTATGGTTGTAATTTTAGGATCAATAATCCCTAGATTTTCAGCCGAATTTATCATGTTTAGGCAAATTCTATCTTTGATACTTCCTCCAGGATTTAAACTTTCAAATTTTGCAAAAATTTCAACTTCTTGTCCAGAATAAATATTATCAATTTTTATCATTGGGGTATTTGAAATAGTATCGAGAATATTATTATATATCTTCATATTATTTATATTTTTTATTTAGAACTAAATTTATGACTCTAATAAAGATTTCTTTGTCATATTCAAGCAATTCTAAAAAATTTTTTCTAATTTCATCAAATTTTATATCTTTTTTCATTGACTCATTTTTGACTTTAAGAATTAATCCCTTTAATACTTGATCATCTACATTTTTTAATATTTCTTTAAAACTCATTTTTTAAATCTACATTAACTAATTCTAAAATAAAGACTTGATAAGACCACCATCAACTTGAATTGAGTTTCCAGTTATATAGCTAGCTTTTTCTGAACACAAAAAAGCAACAATAGGTCCAAATTCTTCAGGTTTTCCCAATCTCATAATAGGTAAATCTCGACCCATTGAATCTAAAATCTCTTCTAAATCTCCGTTCTTGTTATTAGCAATTTCTCTTATTCTATCAGTGATTATTCTTCCGGGCATTATATTATTGATCATTATATTAAATCTTGCGTATTCATTCGATATAGTTTTTGCAAATGATATGATTCCAGATCTTGTTATATTTGATAATATAAGATTATCTATTGGCTGTTTTGCAGATGAAGATGTAATATTTACAATTCTTCCCCAGTTATTTTCTTTCATTATAGGGATTATCATTTTAGTAAGAAAAATTGTATTTTTAAGATTATTATTTAATGCAATTTCAAGATCATTCATATCTATTTCATCAAAATTACCAGGGGTAGGGCCACCACAGTTATTAACCAGAATATCAATATTGTCACTTAGGGAGGATGCTTTTTTAAATAATTTAATTACATCATCTTTTTTTGATAAATCACATTTAAAACTTTCTACAGCTCCTGAATATTTCTTGGATAATAGTTTAACTTTTGCATCCTCTAAGTTTTGATCATTTCTTGAGGTAATTAATACATTACAACCTTCTTCTAATAATGATTCTGCAACCGAAAATCCAAGTCCTTTAGAAGATGCACATACTAAAGCAAATTTTCCTTTGATTTTTAAATCCATACTAAATTCTAATGTATAATGATTAAATACGAAAGCTTTAAACCTATTTTAAAGTTGATCGTTTAATGTATTTTAATTGTTTATATAATCATGATTATAGATTTCATATTAAAAGAGTGGTCATCTGCTTTTGAATTTTTTGAATTAAAAAAATATGGACTTATTTTCCGTAAGGGGGGTATACATGAAAAAGATTTCAAACTCAAAGATAATTATTTCGGTATATTTAAAACTTATGAACATGAGTCAAAAGAGACTCTAAAAGATAAATATTCTTATCTATTAAAAGGTTTCGAAACAAAATACACTGGTTCATTTGATCTCGAGTATGTATGTAAAATAAAAGAATCATTTGTGATAAATAAAATATCTTTTTTCGATGAAATTGATGAATATCATCCCTGGGATAAAGAATATCTGATTGATAGATTTAATTTTAGGAAGACGAATGATTTAGTCGCTTATTTCCTAGATATTGAAAAATTAAAAATTCCTAAAAAAGCTGAATATGAAATAGACAAAGCAAAAGGTTGCAAGAGTTGGTTTGATCTAAAGGATCCTGTAAATACTTTCGCAACTATAAACTTAAATGACAAAATGAATGAAAATAAAGTTTTGAATAAATTTACAAATTTATAGGTTTAACCTTTCTTAGCTTTTTTGACATCTTTACTTATTGAATCCGCAATTGCTTTATTGTCCTTCTTCTCAATTGATTGCTTGGTAGCATCTTGACCTTGTCCTGCGGGTTCAGGCATTGCTGTAGTAGTTTGCTTTTTAGAATAATCAGTTGAATACCAACCATCTCCTTTTAGTTGAAATGAAGAAAGTGATATAAGTTTAGTTAATTTTCCACCGCAATCACATTTCTTTGGTGCTTTCTCATTAATACCTAAAAGTATTTCTACAATTTCATCACATTTGGTACACTCAAATTCGTAAATCGGCATTTCTAACTCCTATAGTGATCCAATATATTCTCTAGCATTATACTTCATTCCTGTCTCTTGAGCATCATCAGAAGCAAGATATAAGAAAATAGGCAAAATATCTGAGGGAGTTGGTAATTGAGATTGATCTTCATCTGGATATGCTTCTTTTCTCATTTTCGTTGCTGTACCCCCTGGATTAATTGAATTGACAATAATATTAAGATTTTTTAACTCTTGGGACAAAATATCAGTCATTGCCTCCATGCCAGCCTTAGATACAGAATATGCTCCCCATGTTTCTCTTGGGAATCTACCTACAGATGAACTAACATTTACAATTGATCCTTTATTTGATTTTCTTAAAGATTTTAAGATTTTTTGAGTTAAATAGAATTGATTATTTAAATTAATATCTAATACTTTTTTCCAAACTTCGAAATTATAGTCTTCAAGATTTGTAATATCACCTAATATCCCAGCATTGTTATATAGTACGTCTACTTTTTCAAAAGTTTCATCCATAAAATCAATCAACTTATCTATTTGATCTGTTTCACTGAGTTCAAGTGAATATGGATAAAAATTTCTTGGAAATCTCTCCGAAATTTTTTTCAAATCATCCAATGTACGTGATGTCCCTATAACTATGTTTCCGAGATCTAAAAGTTTTTCAGCTAGGGCTTTGCCAATACCTTTAGATGCACCTGTTACAAGTATTGTCTTAGATCTAAGATATTGTAAGTTGCAAGTCTCTATGCTCATATTTAAATATTAACTTAATTACGTCCTTTTGGTGAAGCAAGGCCTAAATAAAAAGTGATACCTATTGGTATAATTCCTATAAATAGTACTAGATTTGGATTTTTTGATAAAGCATCTACATATGTAGGAAAAAATAAAGAGATAACATAGAATAGGGGTATCCAATCATAAGTTCCTATCTCATTATTCCTTTTTTTAGCTATAAAATAGGAACATAATAAAATAAAAATTCCAAAAAATCTTGGAATCATCTGGGATATAAAAAACATAACAAAGCTTATCGAAGTTGGCTCATAGGAATTAAAAATATTATCACCGATATAATCTATAATTCTATAAATAAAATGGAGCGACAATATTGTAATCCAAAATAATTTCCTAGATATAAATCCTTGCGTAGAAAATAAAAGTGTTTTCAATTCCATAGAATTTATTTTATATTAGAAATTATATAATTCATCATATTATGAAATTGTTTTTTTTAATTTATTTGCTTCTTTGCTTTCAAGTATTTTCTATTTCTAAGGATGATTTTAAATCTTTGATCATTAATTGTTCTGAAAAAATTCAAAAAAACTTTACTCCTTTTGAATATGTACCATCTGAACTCGTGCTAGCTCAGGCTATTTTAGAATCAAATTGGGGCAACTCTAGATTTGCAAAAGAGGGTAATAACTATTTTGGAATGAGGACTTGGGATCCATCTAAAAAGCAAATTAAACCACTTAAAAGACCAAATGCGGATTTTGGTCTTATTGTTTACTCAAGCGCGTGTGAATCAGTAAAAGACTACATATCAAATTTGAATAATTCAGATCAATATGAGAGTTTTAGAAAAATCAGAGAATTAGAAATAAAGCTATGGGGTAAAGCTGACCCAAAAGTATTAGCAAAAGGTTTAGGAAATTATTCAGAAGAAAAGGATGAATACATTAATAAAGTTATAGATAAAATTAGAATTTTACAAAATTAATAATCTCTTAGAGTATTACTTTTTATATTATATATAAATTTTTTATTGTCATCAGCTCTTAATATAATTATTTCCTGATTCATAAGTTCAAACTTACAGCTAACTTTATTATAATAGACATCTTCACCACATATACTTTGTGCAGCTTTTTTTATTTTATTTAGATTCATAGCTATTGCAGGTTTCATTGAATTATCAAAAATAAAGTCTTTATAATTTTTTTGTGATACATCATTTGCCAAGCTATAGCTTGTACTAGTAAATATAAATATTAACGATAATAGAAATATGAATTTCATTTTTTTAAAAATAATAACTTAAATATTAACGGTAAATAAAAATAAATAATTTGTAATTCAAAAATTTTTGAGTAATTTTCAAATAAAACAAATAAAATTGGGCTAAATATAAACGATATAGGAAATAGAAAAAATAAAAGTGCTGATACAATGATTCCGTATAAAATATAATTAGCTATAGTTATTTTATAAAATAAAAATAAAAAGATTATTACAAGATACCATTTTATCAACTTGTTTAATTTGTAAACAATTTGCAAAATTATCCCCCTATAAAATTGTCATCAAGCTTTTAATTAATTTGATAATTACTTCCTAATGTTAATATAAATTATCTCATGAAATTTTTAAACCTAATTAGACATGGTAATTCAGAATCTGACTTCTTAAAAAATGATTTTGATAGAGAGCTGGATCAAGTTGGACATAATAATTGTAAAAATCTCGATAGTTTTTTATATAGATATTCTTTTAAAAAACATAAAATATTATGCTCTTCATCAAAGAGAACATCTCAAACATTAGAGAGTCTTAGATTTTCATTAAATGAGAATAGTAAAATCATATATGATGAAAATATTTATTTAGCAAACATGAAAACTTTATATAATTTATTAGTTAAAGAGAGTAGTTCTTATATGATTACAATTATTGGACATAATCCTGGTTTAAGTGATTTACTTTCATATTTAACAGGCAATTATGGGATACCTGACTTAGAAACCTGTTCGGTTGCTCAAATCATTTTTGATAATCCAAAAGTAATTATTGAGGGATCAGGCGAATTGAAGTTTATGATTAAATCAGCAAATAATGGTATTATTTCTTTGATATAGAATAATAAGAATGTTAAAAAATAAAAAATCTATCTTGTTTGTATGTATTCATAATTCTGCGCGAAGTCAAATGGCTGAAGCCTTTTTAAATTCTATTTCAACTAAATTTTCAGCAAATAGTGCGGGTATTGAGCCTGGTATTCTCAATCCTCTTGTAATTGAGTCGATGAAAAATATTGGTATTGATATTTCAAAAAATGAAACAAAATCTGTTGAATCTATCTTAAAAAATGATCGAATATATGATTACTTCATTTTTGTTTGTAGTGAATCACAAGGCCAAAATTGTCCATATATCCCGTATGAAACAAAAAAAATATATTGGAATATTGAAGACCCTTCAATTTTGAAAGGCTCTGATGAAGAGAAATTAGAAAAGATATCAATTATTAGAGACAAAATAAAAGAAAAAATTTTGGATTTTATATCCAACAATTAAATTTGATAACTTAATTAATCCATGGATTTAAGGTTCAGTAACTGTAACGGTAACACTAAATACTGGGGCAACATTTGCAATATATGCACATCCCCCAGAGGCTGCAGAACCATTCCATGTAACAGCTAAAGCGTTGGTTCCTTTAAAGTACATTTGCACATCTACAATAGTATTCTTTGTTATTGTAATTGCTGAAGGCAAAGTAATAATAGCTCTTAAATGGTCAACATTGCCCGAAGATGTTGCTCTAGTTGATCCATCTGATTGCATTAATTCAACATCATAATTTAAACCACCTTCATTAACAGAATATAAGTAATTGTCACTTCCACCAGGATCCAGATCATTTAAAGTAATCTCGACTTCAGCTTTATCATTTACATCAGTTATGCAAGTACCATCGCCACAACTAGTGTCAGCCATAGCAAAAACATTCGAAGTAGCTCCCGCCGTAACACAAGATAGAGTAGGTGAGCCTGCAGTCGTAATACCACCCTTAACAGTGATTACATTTGACAAGTAACCTCTAAAGTGTGTGTAAGTTCCAGGTTTATTTTGGCTCTTTTTTAAATTGGGCAAATAATTAATAGTACTTGCCCCACCAATATCTCCTGACATATCTCCTGACTTTAAGACCCATGTAGATGCAGAATCACTTCCAAATTTGTTATCAGTGTTTGCATTATAAAATTCACCTGACTTCAAAGTTACCCTCATTACTTCAGCATCTGTTGTACATGTTTTATCACTGTCAGCAAAAATTTCAGCTGCTGTGGTTGTAGAGGTACATACAAACTCAGCTATAGCTGGTTGCGCAATAAAAAAAGCTGTAAAAATGTAAATTAAGACCTTCATAATTAATTCCCAGAAACTTTAAATGCTCCATTTTGTGATCTTTCAACCATGATTTTATTATTTCTTCTTACTTTTTTAAGAAGTGTATCTTTAACATCGCGTTTGCCAAAAGCTCTATCAGAAATTGGCTCAGAGTAAGTTCCAAATAGAGTCGGACCTTTATTTGGCTGCATTTTAAAAGTAAGCTTTGCAAACCAATAGTTTTGGTCAATTCCGTCAGACTGCCTGTCATCATTATATCCAGCTTCAAGGTCGATATTATCATGAAGTGCTAGTTCGGCACCATATCTGAAACCCATTTGATCGTCACCTTGATGTTCTTCATATTCATAAAATGATAATAATGCTCTTGTCCATGGTAAATAAGGGAGTGGGTGGGTAGCCTCTACGTCATAACCATCTAGTGCTTTTTCTGTACCATTTTGATTATCAATTTTTATTGTTTTTTCGGAGCTTAATGCTTCATAATAATTAAAAGTTAAATCTAAAAGATCTTTTTTTAACTCAAACCCAAGACCTACTCTATAATGATTGCTCGAAAATTCATGATCATAAAAAGCATTTACTCCTAAAATTAAATTATCTTGAGAACTATAATTCCTATAACCAGCACCAATATTCGTAGCGAGCCTTCTATCACCAAATTGTTCTACCATTCCTGCAGACAATTGAGCAAAAAAAGTATCAACTAAATCTTCTGATTGATATAGAGGTACAACAGTTAAAAAATTAAAATCAATTAATGTATCGCCGTCTGAATCCTCAGAAAATGATATAGAACCCTCAGAGTTGGTAAAAAAATCATATTTAGAATCTTTTGCAAAACTAGAATATTCATTAGTTGCCGTTTCACTAGCTTTAGCATATAGCCAAGTATCAGTATTATTTACAATAGAATCATATTTAGACTTTACAGCGTTATATTCATCATATATCATTTGCGCTTCTTGATATAAAGAAGGATTAGCCAAAGTTATAGCTGTCATGATAAAAAAAGAATATAAAATAAATGAAAATCTCACTTTTATAGCCTAGCATAGATCTTAAATATATAGCAAATTTATATAATTGAGCTTGATACTTTGAGAAAGTCTAATAATTATTAGCATCATAATTTATCTTATGTAAACAGTAATAAATAAAGTTTTGTTTTTATTGCCATATCGTTATTTGTCCTAAATCGACTAATTCATCAAAAAAGATATCTATATCATCAACATTGGATTGAAGATCAAACATTTTCTTAAATCTTTCTCTAAGTTTTTTTGAGTCACCATTTACCAACCAAGATACTTCATGATGCTTACTTAGTTTGTCAAAAAAATCTTGTGGTCCATCGGCCTCAATGTTAATTTTGTGGTATTTACCATAAGTATATTTTCTTTTATTAGACATATAGATTAAAAGATATCCTCAATTCCATCTAAAGTTGATTTTTCTTTAGTATTTAATCTATAATGATTATCTGGCAGCATTTTAGTTTTATCTTCATATATTTCTTTTACAGGATTCAATATACAAACTTTATAAATTCTATTTAGCATTATTTTTTTTCTTTTCTTTATAAAGATATTGGGACCTTTATCTAATTCGAAATCTGGATTAAATACAAAAGGACTTCCTTTACAATATTCTGGAATTTCCTGATTATTTTCTGGAAAATTCAATATTGTCTCTTTTTTAAATTTGTTATCATTAACACCTTTTATTGTAGCAACACTAACATTTTGATTTGAATATGACGTAAATATCTCATTTTCTTTAAATTTTTGACCTTTTGATTCATTTGGCTCTGTTTCTAACATAGTTAAATTCGATATTGAATTTATAATTTTACTTAATTCATCTTGGCTTAACTCAGCTAAATCTGGGTCCTTCGTTTTATAGTATTCTTTCATATTGTTAAAATTATCTTTATTTTTTGGGAAGATATGCTCAATATCATAATCTTTACGCGCAAATAAGTCATGATCACCAGGTACATATACATTTTCAATTTCACATAATATGTATCTGATAAGATTGTTTTTTGAACTCCCATCTTTATATGATAAATCAAATTTTTCTTCAAATTCATCTTCCTTATTAAAATCTTGTCTCATCCAATCAACCATTTTTGCATAAAACTTTTTAAAAATATTTCTATACTCAATCAATAAAGTTTCATCCTTCGGAAGTATATTATCTTCGTCTTTTTGATAATTTATATATTTTAAATTTAAACTAGATATTTCTCTTGCGATTGTTTCTATTAAGGAATAATAATCTTGAGTTCTTATAGAGCCTAAAATAGAATATGATCCCAAGGTTAATTGAGTCAATTTTCTTAAAAACCTTACGACTTCATCGATTTTTATAAATTTATACTCTAATGCAATTAATAATGGTAATACTAAAACAACCCAAGTCTGTACACCTGAATATCTTAAGACTTTTACATAATTAATCATCTTTTGAACTTGCTTGCTTATTTCTCTGTTATTGGTTGTATTAATCTTTTCAATAAAGGCTGGATAATCTTGGGATCTGTCACCCTGGTATAAAATATCAATATATTTGCAATATTCGGCTGATGATAATAGAAAATTTTTCCATTTATCTTCCCTTGTAGATGCTTTTCCAGTAAGAAATTTACATTCATCTGTTTTTCTATAAGTATTGTCAATTTGGTTAAACAACTTAGATTTCGATACGTCACCATTTTCAGTGACCCAGATATACCTTATCAACTCAGTTAAAACAAATCCATTATTTAATGCTGAATTTTCTATTTTAGACCATGCATCTTTACATTTTTCACTTTCATCTTTACTTAATTTATCAGGCAAATACCCATAAACTTTAATTCTTATAAGATCCGCTTTCGATAATTGCAATCCTTCGTTTATTGATTCAAATATTTCATATGCTTGAAGACCTTCTCTAACGCTAAGATATAGAACATAAAAATTTTCCAAAATTGAATCTCTATAGGTTGCTATAAAGCTATTAATTCTTTTTTTGGCATTTTTTATATTTTTAGATTTATTTTTTTCTTCATAATAAGTTTTCGCACTTTCCAAAGCTTTTTTATAGTTTTCTATAGATGTATTATAAACTGTAGATTTTATAGATTTTCTCAATACTTTTTTTACTTCACTCGCATGAAAAACATTAGTTGATAAATCAGCTAAAATTTCTTGAGCTAGAAAAGAAAAAATATTTATATAATTAGTTGTTAATCTATATTCAAATGGGTTGTCTCTTGAAACGTATTTAATTTTTTTATTATTTACTATAGGACTAAAAGCTTTATTTTTTTCTTCATTAGCATATGACCTTCTAACAATAGTATTAAAAAATTCAGTTTGGAATTTTTCTTTAAAACTAATTAAGCTTCTACTAGGATGTGAAAGATAGTTATAACCTAAAGATTGTGATAAATTTTTCAACTCCTCTTCTGCCGTATCACCTAAAACATCCGATGATATATCTAATAAGTCTCTCAAGCATCCAAGTACTAGAGAAATAGTCGTAACTCTTTGTTGACCGTCAATCAACAAGTGAACTGTTTCTTCTTGTGTATTTTCTTGCCAAGTGTATTTTCCATTATCACCGTATATTTTATTTGGATAAACAACAAGAAAACCCATAAATATGCAATCGGACAAATCAGTATTTTCTGCTGATTTATTCATTAAACCTCGTACTTCATTGATATCATATAAAAGTTTTTCAACTTTTGCTGGTGGCCATTCGTATCCTCTTTGATAATCTGGTAGCAGAAATTTATTTTTCCATGTTTGAGTTTCATCATCTTCTCCATGATGATAATTCAAAGGAAGTTCTTTTTTTGATTTTTCACTTAAGGAAAGTAAATCTTTAATCGTTATCATTCGTGCGCTAGTAGAAGTAGCCATTAAAACACCTATCTTATTTTAAATATTATACTATTGTGATAATTATGACTATAGTCTTTCAATGTGACCTATGGAAAGCCTTCCCTCTTTTTTATGAACAATCTTAAATGTTTTAGGAGCTTTTAAGCCTATGATAAGTGTTGGAACTGATAATATCTGACCCAATGGTCTCAGATAACTACAATAATTTTCATATCTACCAATTGCATTATCAAAACCGCCAAGTTTTTGCATCTCTTTGGTAGCGGATATTATCACTGAGATTTTTGTTTCAACTTCTTTTTTAACGTGATTTTGCTCTGAGGCTAGATAAGGCTTGATTAAGTTCCAACAAACAGTGCCATGATGATTGAAAGCCACTTCTAGAGATATGTCTTTTTTTACAAAATCTAAGCGCCAATTTTTATTTGTATAACCAGACTCATTGAATATTAAAGATTCCGATTTCCATAATTTTGATTCAAATGATTCTTTAAATATTTGATTAATTGTATCTGACAAGCTTTTGTCTTTTTTAGAATTAGAATCTATAGATTTTTGTCTTCTAGATTTAAAAACGTCAATGATGTTTTGTTCACTAGTATTCTCAATAACATCTAAGACATCTCTAAATTCATCTTCATATTTAGTATTTAATAAATGATATGCATCTTTATGTTCCTCATATATCCATTGCATATGTAAAGATTACTATAAAAAATTAGAAATTTTATATTATTTCTTTCAATCTGTAGCCCATCTTTTCAATCAGTCCAACAACTAATGCATTACCCATAAAAAAATATCTCTTGGAGTCAGTTATATCTTTAATTTTAGTCCAATTTTTTTTAAATCCATTCAATTTTTCACACTCTATTGGAGTCAAAACCCTATGTTTCATTGTATTAGGATCTTTTACAACATGACTAATCCTATTAGGTGATTTAGATCCCTCACTAGTTAGCATTGTCCTGGATGGGCTTTCTAAATTATCTGGAAATGGAATAGCTCCTTCATCATAATTAAATTGGTGACCTGACTGTGTTTCTCTAATTTCATGTTTAGCACCTTTTACATAACTCCAAGACTTTAATATTTTTTTTGGAATTTTTGATTTATAAACTCTTTTATTTCTAAAAATATTAGCAGTCCCTATTTCATTTTCATTTATATAATATTTCTTATCTACATTCTTTTCTAATACATCTTTAAGAAATTTCTTTTTCTTTTTAAAATCTGGTTCTATGGAAAAATTAAAAATTCCTTCTTTTGTCATAAATCCTGATTTTGAAAAAGGCATTGAATAAGTATCAGAGACTTCTTTAATTGACTGACTGCTAAATGAGAATAAATTATTTTGTTTGCCACTATCAAAGCTTAATACTTTTACAGGAAAATCTTTTGCAAAAAAACCTTTTTTACTAATCCATTCTTCACCTTGCTCTTTATTCATAGACTTTCCAAATTTAGTTGAATTCTTACATGCAAATATAAAAACACGTCTTCTTTTTTGAGGAAAACCATAATCTGCAGCATTAATCATTCTCCATTCAACTGAATAATTTTCGTCTCTTAAACAAGCTAAAATAACTGCAAAGTCTCTACCTCTTTGCTTTGATGGTGAATTTAAAAGTCTATCTACATTTTCTAAGAGTAAATATTTAGGTTTTTTGGCTTTTACAATTTCATAGATGTTCCACCATAAAACCCCTTTTTTTCCTTGCAAACCCTTAGCTTGACTAGTAGCAACCGAATAATCCTGACATGGAAATCCTCCAACTAGCAAAGTATGGTTGGGTATTTTTTTATAATCAACTTCATTAATATCTTTATTCTCAAAATTAATATTGGGAAAATTATGAACGTAACATTCAGCTGCATGTTGTTTTTTTGTTAATGGCTCATATTGATTTGCATAAACAGTTTTCCAACCTGATTTCTTTAGGCCTAGAGTAAAGCCCCCTACTCCTGCAAATAACTCACAAACTGTTAAATCTTTATTCATATTGATATTTTACATCATAAAAAATATATCAGTTAACTTCAATATATGAACAAAATTGTATGGTTTAGATATGATTTTAGAGTAGCCGACAACAAAGCTTTTAAAGATGCTGTTATTTCAGGAAATGTTCTTCCTATATTCATTTATGATGAAGAATTCTGGAAACAAGGTTTTTCCAGCTCTTTTCATCTTAGCTTTATAAAAGACTCAATAAAGGACCTTCAAAGTAAGTTAAACAAGAACTGGAATGCTCATTTAAATATCTATAAGGGCAATACTAAAGAAATTTTAAAGTATTTAGTTGATAAATATAATATTAAAGAAGTTTATTCTC